>ENA-ORXM01001926-ORXM01001926.1-marine-metagenome-genome-assembly--contig:-NODE-1926-length-26428-cov-6.264886_pt1 | contig 26428 bp, 30 predicted proteins | sample MGYA00237867_ERZ511480 | MGnify/ENA primary metagenome ERZ511480 (study PRJEB26309, sample SAMN06266103) | marine metagenome | isolation source: Algal blade | place: United Kingdom:Sidmouth, United... | reverse complement strand
TTTCGATAAAGTGTTCAAGACCGTTGCCATGAACAGTATGTTCGTTAGGGGGCAGAGCTCCAGCGTACCATACGATGGTTTTAAGACGGGTAGACAGTTACAATTAAAGTTGGGCGATGTGGCGATTTTGAAAAATCGGATTCCCGAAATCCAATATATAGCACCGCGGATATCGCAAGGGCAGTTTGGTTCTAGCCCCGTTTATACGGTTAGAGGTCAAAAGTCGGGCAATTACACCTTGAACGGCGATTATCCTATATATACCAAAATTTCGACCAAGCAAATATTCGACGGCGGAAGGTTTATAAATCAAGAGGACATCGATCAGACCAGAAAGGTAATCGTAATCGGGGAGCGGGTAGAGCAAGAATTGTTTGAAAAAGATGAAGATCCAGTAGGGTCGTATGTGCGGGTCGGTGATATCTATTTTCTGGTAATCGGAGTACATAAATTGGCCGAAGGTGTCAGTATTGATTCCGATACTGCCATGTACATCCCTTTCTCAACCTACCGCAGGTTATACAACTCGGGCGATAATGTGGGCTACTTGTGTATCGCTGCATACGACGATGCCGATGTGATTCAGGTTGAAAAAGACGTAAAGTCACTTTTAAAGAACATTCACAGGGTCAGTCCCGACGATGAACGGGCCTTTGGTTCTGTCAATTTGGGAGAGGTGTTCGGTAGGGTAATGGGCTTTGCCGATGGATTAACATTTATGTCACTTGTTGTTGGAATTGCCACAATTTTGGCCGGGGTCATCGGTATCGGCAATATCCTATTAATATCGGTCAAGGAACGTACCAAAGAACTGGGCGTACGTAGGGCCCTGGGCGCAACTCCGGCCGAAGTGCGTAACCAAATCATCCTTGAATCTGTGTTCTTAACGGTCATTGCGGGCATTATAGGTATTATCCTTGGTGCAGGAGTACTTAGTTTGATAGGCAAATTTACACAGGACACGAATTTTCCATATGCCAATCCGACCGTTCCCATACCCTATGTTTTAGGAGCCCTGGTAATAATGGTCGTTCTGGGAACCTTGATAGGCCTGATACCCGCACAGCGTGCAGTGAGTATCAAACCTATAGATGCATTAAGGGAAGAATAAGCTTAAATTTTTTGCTGCAAACATCAAATAACTGAACGAATGGAAAATAAAGACATCTAAGAAATGAACAAGATTGTAAAGTATATTTTAATAGGAGTTTTAGTGCTCGGGGTAATCTGGGCCGCTGTTTTTTTATAAAATCAAATAGCAAAGAGGCGATTACTTACGAGACCCAAAATCCGTTTATCGCTAATATCGAAAAGAAAACAGTAGCCACCGGAAAGGTTATACCCGATCTGTCAATAATTTTAGGAAAAGTAAACAAAGCCATTTTTTTAGGGAAGTTGTGTCTATTTTTTGATGGACTTGACCGACTTTGTTTGAAAAGAAACTCGACACTTTTAAGTTTATATAATCCTATTCTGACTTAATTGAACTAGTACACTTAAACCCACCTTTATTTAGACTTTACAGATAAAAGGAAAATTTACAACTTTTGGCTACTACCGAAGTTCAATTTTTTGAATAAATACCCCTCAGCCCATTCCCACTCCATTACGCTACTCTCCATTCCGGGCAATAAGCTTCGTACCCAATTGTCTTGGACACAAGCCCAAATTTTAGGGACTCCATTTCGTTTTTCCAGCCGCTTGGCTGGAACACTCCACTCCTACCCTAAAATTTAGTCTAGAGTCCGCTTGAACTGAAATTGTTAATTAGCGTTTTGTTCCGCTTCAAGAGGAGTTTGAAACTTCACGATAAAGGGTTTTGACCTACTGCCCGAACCGCCACCATTACCTTTTTTTGACGGCAAAAAAACAACATCCGCTCTTGGACGGCGGCATAAACCGCTACGCTTTTTATACGCCTTACCAAGCCCGGATATTGTATCACACAAAGCAACAAAAAAAGGTAACAGCGACGGCTCTGTGGGAAGTAAATCAAAACCGGAAATCATGAAATCATATCAAATCCTCAAAAATGAAGCGGAACAAAAGTTAAAAAACAACAAAAAGGAAAACGCTCTAGGTGTAATAAGTAAATCACTTAAAGCAAATATCAATTTAATTATTAATCAGGTTTGCCAAATGGTAGACCATAAATCTTTTCAATTATGAGTAGCATTAAAAACTATGTGCATTTGTTAGGGAACATCGGAGATGACCCTAAAGTAACGAATCTTGAAAGTGGAAAAAAGGTAGCTCGATTTTCCTTGGCTACCAACGAATCTTACAAGGATTCCAAAGGAGAAAAACAACAAGTAACAGACTGGCACACCATCGTTGCTTGGGGTAAAACCGCAGAGATTGTAGAACAGTATGCGCACAAAGGCAAACAGGTTGCGGTAGTGGGTAAACTTAAAACTAGAACCTACACCGAACCCAAGGAGGGTAATGATAGACGTATCACCGAAGTTGTGGCTGATGAAATTCTATTGTTGGGAGGCAAGAACGAAAAATCTTCCCAATGATTCTAAAGGAAATGGGTGTTTCCATAATTCAAGGGAGCACCCTTTTAATTATCCATTTAAAAACAACATTATGGAAACACAGATAAATCCCAGAGAATTAATCGAGACGCTCGGAACATTCAGCGGTACGGAAATGTACCATCGAATTCCACTTATTGGCACCGTGTTTACCGATGGCATCAAATACTTGGCAGACACGGCGCAATGCTTTTGGCTCGTAACGGATACCTCGGTGATCGCTAAAAGCCTGATGAACCGTAGCGAATTTATAACCATAGATTTCGAAAAGTTATCCGAAGAAAAACAGGATGCTTTGGGCTATGAAGCCATTATCCAATATAGCGATGGTAATAGCAAAGTCTTGGAAACACACAAGTACCATTCAACGGATTTTCCATTGGATAAATTCCGATTTTTCTTTACAAATGGGACTTTGCTGCTGCCTAGCGAATACTAAAACATTAAGAGGGCGCCACCGTGGAAAGTTACGCCCTCTTTTCATTATTAACCTTAACGATATAACAATGAGAAACGAAATTAATGAGATAAAAATCAGCTACTGCGAAAAATTGGGGGTAATAGATTCCGAACCTATGAGCAACTCCGAAAAAATAGCGGAACTGCTCTACAAAGCCTGGGATAAGGATACCATAGGACTACACGAAACCTTCAAGGTGCTTTTATTGAATAACGGGAATAAGGTAAAGGGGGTCTATCAACTCTCATCGGGAGGCCTAACTGCCGTAACGGTGGATATACGAATACTATTTGCCGTTATTCTCAAGAGTCTCTCTGCGGGGATAGTTTTGGCTCATAACCATCCAAGTGGCACGTTAATACCCAGCAAAGGTGATAAAGAAGTAACGCAAAAAATAAAAAGAGCCGCCCTGCTTCTAGATATAACGGTATTGGACCACTTAATAATAACCCCTACGGGAAAGTACTACAGTTTCGCGGATGATGGGATGCTTTAAGTGTTACTTATTAAGGTAATGCTTACTCAAAGTTTGATGGGCGATCTTATTTGGTCGCCCTTTATCTTTTGAATTTTTCACAACAATTAATCAAAAACGGTAATCATTCTTCAAAACTTAGCTGTTTAGACTCTTAAAAAATCCTCTACGGAATACATCCGATAATAGACGGCCTAAATTCAATTAAAGGACAAAAATTCTCCTGCGGAGAAAAAAGGAATAGCAAGAGGGCAACACGCTGACGCGGCGTTGCAATAAATTATAATCTGTAAGTGTCTGTAATACAGATTTATATAAATAAAATCCTAATAATATTTCATTCTCAAAAGCTAAGTTTTGCGGCAAATGCTTTCGAAACCCCCGTAAACAGGCAAAAAATTGCGGCAATAGATAGAACAAAAATGAACTCTTCACAAACATTTAGCAACATTCGGTTCAAAAAGAAAACGGCAAGGCGGTTTCAGGAATTCTCTAGGCGATTCTTCAAAACTCATACGGAGGCGTTGCAAACAATGTTGGACTTCTTTTTCTATAACGAAATCTCCCCTAAAGAATCCCTTGGGCCGAACGCAAGGACTTTGGAGAACCTGATCAAGAAAAGATTTAGCGGGCTTGCCGCAATGATGAAAAATCTGGAACAGCATGGTGTAAATCCTACTAAGGCCATGATGGAACTACTGTTCGAACATACTCCTCAAAAACAGAAATCAAAAAAAGGGACAAATAATTCTAATAGAGATGTGAGCAAAGATGATGCTTTTTTCACGTCGGCATTCAATGCCATCGAACTCCAAAAAGAGAATACCATTCTAAAGCAGCATTTGAAGTCTACACAAAACCAATTCCTGGAGACATTGGACAAAGTTCACTTTGTGAAAAGCAGTTTTGCCAAGACCAAACTACAGCTGAATATGAGCAAAGGTGAATTTGAATCTTTAAAATCATCCCTTAAAACCTCTTGAATATGTATATCAGTATTACGAAACAGAATTTGGACAAAACCTTTTCACAAAGTGCATCTGACTTTGTGGATTACTTGGAAAAGGAAAATGAGGGAAAAGAACCTAAGCTACAGGAACATTTTTTTGATCAGAACAACGATAGAGTTTCTTCGGAACTCGTGGTGAAGGAAATTGACGGAAATACTGCAAAACTCAAAAAGGTGGAACCGAAATTTTACTCATTGACCATCAATCCAAGCCAAAGGGAGTTAAGAGCAATTAACAATGATCCGAATTTGCTCCGGCAATACGTCCGCGAGGCAATGAAAGACTATGCATCTTCCTTCCACCGCGATAGAACCGTTACCGTAGATGACATTAAATACTTCGCTAAAATCGAACATGAGCGTACTTTCAAAGGATTTGATAAAGAGGTGCGGGAAAATCAACCTTATCGTGCTCAAATAGCCAAGCTTGAAAATAATCTAAGAAAAATGGAACGTGGGGAAGTGCAGGGCAGCATCGCGAATACCCGAAAAGAAATCAAAAAATTACAAGCTCAAATTCCTCACAGAGTAAAAGGCAAACCGATCGAACAGGGCATGAAAAAGCCAGGGTTTCAAACGCATGTACATATCATAGTAAGTCGCAAAGATGTGACCAACAAATACAGTCTTTCACCAGGAAGCAAGTATATGGAATCGAAATCCAAACTAAATGGCAGAATAGTGAAACGCGGATTTAACCGAAATCAGTTTTTTGATAAAGCGGAAAAAACCTTTGATACCATGTTCAACTACAAACGGAACTTTGTCGAGTCTTACCAAGCACGAAAGACATACCTCAAGAATCCCCATAAATATTTTGCACACCTCCTGGGACTGCCTACCAGTGAACGAAGTGCGGCATACAAAATTCTCGGAAAAGCAGGTGTAAAAGTGCCGAACATCAACATCCCGACAAATAAGGTAGAAATGGCTTTGAAGACGATTAAACAATTTAAAAAAGCAATGGATATAGCCAGGTCGTCCAGCTCTATCGGAATATAGAACAGTATGCACCCAATCGCAATTATTTTGATTTATTATGTTTCGGCCTCTGGCGGAATTCTTCTTATTCATCGCTACGTAAAGTACTCGTTATTGGTCGTCAGCGCGTTACTGCTTTACATGAGCGTTATAGCTTGTTACGGCAATAACCTTTCAGATTCGATCACATTTTCTTCTAAATGGATTTTCCCACTACAGCTCGTGAGTTGTCTCCTTTTTATCTCTTTATCCGATGACGTAAAGAACGATTCGGTACATAAGAAATATCGTGTTCGATTCTTTCTTGAAAACGGTACGTTACTTTTAAAGAATATTAGAAGGGGCATTTCTATTATTGGTTCCGCCGGTAGCGGCAAAACTGAATCCGTTGTTTATTCTTTTCTCAAGCATTTTCACCAAAATCAGTTCTGCGGAGTTCTGCACGACTACAAGAATTTTGAGATAACTGAAATGGCCTATCCGCTTTTTAGCGATGCGCAAATTCCATTTCATATTATTTCCTTCGATGATATTTACAAACGTGTCAATCCCATTGCTTCAAAATATCTTCCAGATGAAGAAAGTGTAAATGAAATATCCCGTGTTCTACTAGAAAATCTACTGGAGCAGAAGGAGACCGTCGCCACTGGTTCTTCCAAATTCTTCAACGATGCCGTAGAGGGGCTGCTAGGTGGTATGATGTGGAAAATGAAAACAGCTTTTCCCGATTACTGTACGTTGCCTCATCTAATTGCCATGTATCAATATTTAGATGCCGAAAAATTGGTATCGTTCCTAAGCTCAGATTATACCTCCAAGGCAATGGCGGATGCATTTATATCCGGCATAGATTCCGAACGTCAGACAGCGGGTGTAATGAGCACTTTGGCAAATGCATTGAAGAAGATAAGTACCCAACGACTTTTCATGGCCTTATCCGCGGATGAAGTGCCTTTAGATGTAAACAATCCAAAGAATCCATCGGTCGTTAGTGTGGTTAATAACCCGAAGTTTGAAACAGCTTATTCTCCCGCTGTGGCAACTATTCTCCATACGATAACCAAGCAAATGAGTGTCCGTAATCGCCTCTCATCTTTTTTCTTGGCCGAAGAGGCATCTACCTTCAGGTTATTGAATATGCAACGAATTCCCGCCACTCTGAGGAGTTATGATATTCTGACCGTTTATGTACTTCAGGATAAAATCCAAAACGACCTAATGTATGGCGACAAGGCCAGTAAGGCGATACTTAGCAATCTATCCTATCAATTTTTTGGAAAAGCCAATGACCCGGATACGGCAAGATATTACGAGCGTTTCTTTGAAATAGTAAAACGGCAGACCAAGAGCATAAGTAGGAGCAGTAACTGGAACTTCGATGCTAGAGTCACGAAAGGCGAAAAGGAAGTTAGTAAAATACGATCGGACGTATTCTTTCGGCTTAAAAGAGGCGAATTTATATCCTTCGCTGATGGAAAAGATAAAAGGGTCAAGTTTAGAAAACCTGAAATCCGAAGAGCACTACCCAAACCACTTTATACGTACGATGATGCAGAAATACATGCAAATTTTCAAAGAATTCACCTTCAAGTGAGAAAACTTTCAAAAGATTTTTAAATTGATTTAATTGACTGGTTCAAAGGATACTAAGTGTGAAACTTGTTTTGAATCGATACAGAAATTTCGTACCTTTAATAGTCATTGTTAATGGATTTCTCGATGTGGTTCAATCAGGCGAAATGTGATATTTATATGGGAACCGGTGCCGGCACCAAACTCCTAAAAGAGATTGGTAACGCGCAAAAATCGGTTAAAATTTCCTCGCCCTATCTTTCTCCAAAAATGGTTGAAGAATTGATATGGTTGCACAAACAGGGTATTCAAATTTCGCTTATTACCTCCGATACCTTAAATGGAGGCAATCATCGGCAAGAGAAAAGTATTATGCCATTGATTATTCAAAATAAGACGGTCGATAGCAAAGCAGAAAAGGCTCGAAATCGATTAATTTTATTGAAATCTATTCTGATGTATGGTAGCATTCTACTGTCTGTAATGCTGGTATTATTGTTCATTAATGCAAACTATAGTATATCTCTCTTTGGCCTTGCCGTTCCCTTTCTTCTAATCGGCCTTGCCCAAGCCGTAAAACGGAGAATTCGCAACATGAGAATATTCAATTATAATTATACCTCCTTATTTCCCTTTAAGGTTTTTGTTACCCCAGATTCAAACCGTATCACCGAAATGTTCATCCACGGAAAAATCTATATTATTGATGGCCATACCGCTTATTTAGGTTCTCTCAATTTCACCGAGAGTGGTACAAAGTATAACTACGAAACCAGAATAAGGGTTACAGAATTAGATGCGGTTAAGAAAATCAATGAGGAATTTGATGAACTATACCACAATCCGGAAATGGCCTTTTTTGGTATTGAAGAATGGGGGAGTTATTTGTATGCTGAACCTGTAAATTAAAATAGCGTACTACTCCAACATATTTATCCTCTTTTAGAATAGGACCTATTATTCCAATATAAATCGTTCCACAAAACGTGAATTCTTGAAACTACTAAAAAGAACGGAGAATGGAACTGGAATCAGATATCTTGTAATTAGTTTTTTGCCGTATTCTAAATCGGCCGTTTTAGTAGACTAAAAAGCAGATGCCGTTTTAAATTTTTTGAGGAAAACAAGGATTACGCCAACCCCCAACATAAAAGCTATCAGTCCAAAAGAACCTGTAAAGTCCTTCCCAAGTGGGTTCAAATCGATAAAAAATAACAGGTTTGTACCGACCAATATCATTATCACAACTCTTCCAAAGTACCGTTCGAAAGTGCTTTGTCCAGATGCCTTTTCCCGTTGTTGTTGCCGAACAATTTCGACAAGTTTTTCCGATGATTCCTTGGAGAGCTTTTTCGGTTCCAGCAACCTTAGCAGGTCGATAATCTCTTCTTCCCCAATATCATTCTTTTTCATAACAACTCCTTTGTTTCATTGCCCAATAATAGTTCCAATCGAACCTTTAGCAGTTTCCGGCCTCGAGAAAGACGCATCTTTATCGCAGATTTCTTAAGATTTAGAATCCCGTTGATTTCGGAAATCGTCTTGCCTCCGGTATAGTGGAGGGTAAAAATAAGGCGGTCCTCTTCGGATAGCCCGTTCATTGCCATATCGATATATTTTAACTTTTCGCTTTTCAGCAGTTCTTCCCAGCCCTTGTTCCGAACTTGCAGACCCCCGATATCTGCGGGCAGGTCTTCCCTGAACGAAAGGCCCCTTGTGCGTTTCTTTATCTTGGTCAAGGCTGTATTATATACAATCCGGTAGAGCCAGGTGGAAAACTTTGACGAATTTTTGAACCGATTCAATGAAACAAAGGCCTTCATGAACGAATCCTGTACCACCTCCTCGGCATCCTCTGGATTATCGAGCAACTTGACGGCAACCGTATAGGCCAGGTCGGAATGCGCTTTTACAAGGTGCCGGATTGCGTTGGCATCGCCTTCAGCGGCTTTTTTCAAAATCCTGCCCTCTTTTGTTTTCCGCTGGTCCGTCATTCTAGCTATTAGACTATCTTTTTTAGTATTCGGTCACTTTTTGTGACCATATTCGATAGATACAAGTCTAATATGGTAATAAGACAAACGAAAGACCATGAAAGTTACATCCGCTGCACTATTTATATCCGTTGCCCTAGTGGTGTTCGGAATATGTTATTACTATTTCACTACGCGCCATAGGGAACGTATGGCCCTATTGGAAAAAGGCCTTCCCAAGGATTATTTCAGAGGTAGCATGAACTATTTGCCCTTAGTTTTGACCTTAGGGATTGTTAGCATCTCCATCGCCCTGGGAACTTTGGTCGGTGGGTTATTGCACAATATGGACATTACAAGTCTCGGACCGACCGTGTATCCCGTCTCCATATTCCTCTTTTTGGGGATAGGCCTTTTGGTCTCTTACGTGGTGCTGAAAAAGATACGTAACAAAAGGGAAAAAAAGAAGAAACAGTAAGGACATCCAAATCGGTAATTTAACCTACGTCGTACTTCTGATATCGTTCATCATCGAAAAACAAATCCATGAAAATCAAGACCATATTCTTTCTACCGATTCTAGTTAGCATCCTAGTGTCGGAAACAGGCTTTGCCCAGAACATCAAACCAGAGTTGGACGAACTCGTCGCCACACTTTCAGAAACGACCACGGGCGGAACGGTATTGGTCGCCAATAATGGGAACGTGCTGTACCGAAAAGCCTTTGGCAAGGCAGAAATTGAACTTGATGTAGCCATGGAGCCCCGTCATGTTTTTCGGATAGGCTCCATTACCAAACAGTTTACCGCCGCCGCCATCCTAAAGCTGGAGGAAGAAGGAAGAATTTCTTTAAAAGACGATATCCGAAAGTACGTCCAAGATTACCCCTCCCGCGGCTATACCATTACCATTGAGCATCTACTCACCCATACTTCCGGTATCGCGAATTATACCGGTATACCAAAGTTTGACGGTAAAGTTCGGCGAGAAGACATGACTCCTTTGCAACTGATAGATTTTTTCAAGGATGAACCCATGGACTTTGCACCGGGAGAAAAGTTCAAGTATAACAATTCTGGATACATCATCCTGGGACATATTATCGAGACCGTGACCGGAAAAACCTATGCGGAGTATCTGAAGGAAAAGTTTTTTATGCCCTTGGGAATGAACGACACCCGATACGATAGCCCCTCGGAAATCATAAAAGACCGCGTTCCCGGATATGGCAAAGACAATGGGGGATACCGAAACGCTGATTATTTGAGTATGACCTTGCCCTATGCGGGTGGCTCCCTGCTTTCCACTGTTGACGATCTTTTATTATGGAACGGTTCCGTAGCCGAGCGTAAATTGCTGTCCAAAGGTAGTATCGACAGCGCACATTCCCGATTTACCTTGAAGGATGGCGGTTCCACGGATTATGGTTACGGATGGCGGCTGGGGTATGTTCAGGAAAGCCCAACAATAAAGCATGGTGGTACGGTGAACGGATTTACCTCTTTTGCACTGTACCTTCCGGAGGAAAGAATCTATGTGGCGATTTTGACCAATTGTACCTGTACCGGGAACATCGAACTGTTCGCCTCGGAGATGGCAGCTGTGGCAATGGGCCGGCCGTACAATTTAACGGAGGCCAGGGTATCTGACAAAAAAATGAAAGCCCGGCAGGGAACGTATTGTTCGGCGGGTGGAGCGGAGCGGACGATACGCTACGAGGACGGGGAATTACTGTATTTTATGAGAGGCGGTAACAAGACCGGGCTCGTACCGCTCGACTTGGACACGTTCCGATTGGGGGAAAGCCTTTCCGTTATAGAGTTTGACAATGAAAACGGCGGTTTTATGGTGCGCGGACTGGATAGTCCGGTAAAGTGGGCAAAGACGAATGGACAGATTACGGCCCTGAAAAGTATTTCCCTTTCGCAAGAAGAAAAGGAAAAGTATACGGGCGAATATCGTCTCTCCCAAGATCGGATATTCAAGGTTGTGGCCAAAGATGGAAGGTTGTTCGGTGTTATGGGTACGAACAGTGAAGAAATACTACCGATGGATTCCAAAAGCTTCTTCGCGAAGGGTATCGATGCACGGATTGTATTTGATCATGACAAGCAAGGTTTGGTAACCGGCCTATCAATTTTTCAGGGAAATGAGAAAAAAGCGGTCAAAATCGAATAAAAAGTACAGTGCCGTTAAAGGCACCATTTTTGGCACAACCTTATAGTTTTCACTGTCTGTAACCAGACCACTACCAAGCTATTTCTATAGCTTATCTAAAATCGCCACTTCTATCAAAAACATCCCGTAGTGACCATGAACATTGTAATGTCGGGTGAATGACGGGTAAACTCCGGACCAAAGTTTTGGGAATTTGTTCAAGATGAGGGAAATTGCCCTCGAATCCAAAACCCATTCACTATGTTATTTTCAAATTTGAATTCCAGCAAATTTTCCACTACTATTTTATCGTTTTTGATGATTGCAATTCTTTTGCCCGATATGGCCCGTGGCTGTTTGACCGCCAGCGGGATTGCGCACAACGGGCATGTCTGGACGGCCAATAACGAGGACGGACCTTTTGGGGTCGCTAACTTCGTAAACGTTTTCCCAAGGTCGGGTACTGACAAGTACGGTTATTATACCATGACCTACCTTTCACCGCGCTACGCATTGACCGGTGCCATCCAGGGCGGGATGAACGAGGCCGGGCTCAGTTTCGATTTCGACGCCATTCCCTATGTCGAGGCCTTCGATTCCCAATGTAGGGAACCGTACCCAGAAGGTAACGATGCCATACTCCCTCGCATCCTAGGCAATATGGAGACCGTACAAGAGGTCATCGCATTCTTCGAGACCTACTGGTTCGTTGACGGTTTCCGCAGTGCTCAAATGCACGTATCGGACAGGAACGGCAGGTTCGCCATTATAAGTGCGTCCGGTACGGAACTGGTAAAGAAAGGGGAATCCCTTGTGTCCACCAATTTCGATATTGCCGGTAACGGTGACGGTTCCGACTGTTGGAGATATCCTATAGCCGTTGAGAAGCTCTCTACCCTTGGGGCAGGTCTGAAGACCATGGAGGCCATTTGCCGGGCTACCGCACAGAAGACCGGTGCCACGATGTACTCGAATATCCAGAACCTTAGTACGGGGGATATCTGGTTTTTTTCCAAACATGATCCTGGTACCATGCTGCGGACGAACATCGCCGAGATGCTCTCCAAAGGTCAAAGGTCATATACCTTTAGCGACCTTAGCTCCCTCAAGAAAGAGCGTCCCGGCTATCAATGGAAAACACCTATTAAAGCCAAATTCTCGAAAAAAAAGATAGCGGATTACTTGGGAAGCTATGAGCACTCCTACATCGGCACGGTGAACGTTGGGGCATTGGAAAATGGTATCGAAGTCTCCTTTGTGGACGGCACCAAGGAAATCCTATATTTGGACAGGCAAGGCAATTTTTCCCTCCCAGATTACGACCTTTATATTAAATTTGATATCGATGAGGATTCAGGTAAACGACAATTGAGTCTTTACGAAAACGGACATTGGTCGTTCACCGTTCAAAAACCTGACAGCGTCGAACAGAATACCATTACGAAAAAATGAAACAGCCCGAGCTGGGAAACAGGATATCGGAACTGCGCAAGGCCAGGGGACTGACCCAAGAGGAGCTGGTCGAGAAATGCAACATTAGCGTCAGGACCATCCAGCGTATTGAGACTGGTGAGGTCAATCCGAGGAGCTATACCGTGAAGACCATTCTCTCGGCGCTTGGCTCCGATATCAAGGAAATCCAATCGAAAGTTTCCCTACCCGAGGAATATTCGAGATACCTGAAAGTCGCCTGGATGGCAGGCATAGTATATTTCGTTCTCGGAATCCTGGAGGCCGCGATGGATATTACCAGACTGGTCAATAGTTCTCCCATACCGGAAGAAACGGTCACCGAGTTCATTCCCGTATTGGGATATGGAACGGTTTTCTATATCGTCGTCAAGATTTTGGTATTGCTTACCTATGTTCTCTTTATCAGGGGCTTTGGTCCCATAGGCATAATGACCGGGAACCAGCTCTTGCAGATCATTCCTAAGGTTTTGATAGGGAATATGGTCTTTATTATCGGTTTCGATATCGCTTCCCTTCTCTACGAACCTATTGACAGTCTATTCATACAGTTTGGGATTGCGGTCATTCTTGGGATATTGGGTATCGTCTTCGGTATCGGGTTGATAAAGCTCCGCTCTACCTTGGGAACCGTTTGCATTATCGCCGGAGCCTTGGAGATTATTGCGGGATGCTTTCTGCTCTTTGCCAATCCGATAGGCCTGGTGTTGCAGATGCCCGCCGTGCTACTGGAAATTGTAATCCTATATAAAATGACGGTTGGATTCGATGCAAGGACGGAGAGACCATCGGTCGGTTGAATGTTCGGGTATGGTCATGAAAGGTCAGAAAATTTCTGCTTCTTCAGAAAATGAGCACGATTAATAGATTTGCGAATAGAGATAAACAGCAAATATATTATGGGTAGAACTATAGGAACAGTTAGTAAGGGCCCTGTAGTCATATGCCTTTTTCTGCTAACCGCCCATATCACCATTACCTATGGTAAGCGCAATGATGGTAAAGACCGTTGCCATCATGTACCTCTTGTTCGATGATATGAAGGCCCAAGAGCAACAATTGCTGTTTTAATACGAGAAATGTTTGAAAGAAATTTGGTAGTACCGGAAAACCAGACTTTTGAAACAAGCTTTCTGCATTTAATAAGGCTTCTTAACAAAAACCCACCTTGGATGTAATTTTTTGTTCCCCTTTCGCAACATATAGGGAAACAAAAGATCATGAAAGCAAAAAATAATTTTCTCGGAATTTTAATACTATTTCAGATGCTGCTATTGGGCAACGCCCTGCATTGCCAGTTGGACGGAAAAATCAGGACAAAATTGGACAGTTATCTGTCCGTTCAAGTAGAACGAATAGGTTTCAGCGGCGTGTTGTTGATTGCAGATGAGGATAAGGTGCTTTATCAAAAGGCAATAGGGAGCTCCTCTTTTGAACTGAAGGCACCTACGAAAATCGATACCAAGTTCAAAACAGCGTCCATCACAAAATCTTTTACGGGCATGCTTTTGGCCATTGCCGAAAGCGAGGGCAAGATCGGTTTGAACGACTCCCTAAAAACCTATTTTCCGGATATCGAAATGCACTCGGATTGGGAACGGATTACTATTAAGGAACTTGTCTCGCACACCTCCGGCATACCGCATTGGAAAGGCTATAAGGACTATTGGCCGATTAAGTCGAGGGTTCCGTTGCGAGACGAACAGGTGCTTGCCGACATCTTTGCCATGGAACTAATCGATAATGCCGGTACTACCGCAAACTATTCCAGCCCTGGCTATTTTCTGCTGGCTAAAATTTTGGAGAGGGCCTATATGGAACCCTTTGGTAAACTGTTCAAGGAAAAGATAGCGGCCCCTTTGGGACTGGAGGGGTCCGGTATATTCGATGGTACCACAATCGTTTCCGGAATGGCCTCCGGCCACCACAGACTGCCCAATGATAGTCTGATAAACGCCCCACATAGGGACATGTCCACAATGAAAGGCGGCGGCAACCTTTACAGTAACGCGAACGATCTCTTAAAATGGAACAGGAGCCTAATGGGCCAGGGACCCTGGGAAGCTTCCCTTTTGGAGGACTACCTTACGCCTTTTACCAAGGTAACCTTCCCACAAAACAACAACGCAACCTATGCCATGGGCCAATACGTCCATCCCAAGACTGCGGCCAGGCCCATGGCCTATCAGACCGCCGGGGGCACCTTTGGATTTTCTACCATTTCGGTAATCTATCCCGAAGAGAAGATTACCCTGATGGTTTTGGCCAATGTTTCCTTCCTTCCCGTCAACGAAATCTGGGACGATGTGGAGAAAATAATCTTCGACAGGCCCTTCGAACTGCCCGAAATCGTGAAAGGCTCCCAACTTTCGAAGGCGGAGCTGGACCGATATACGGGAACCTATGTAGCGGAAAACGGTATGGAACTCGAGATAGGAACCTCTAAAGCGGAACTTTATGCAAAACTGGGCAACAACCCGCCCTTGAAGATCGTACACAATAAGGACGGACTGTTCAAGGCGGTAAAATTGGATATTGATCTCAAGTTTACCTCTTCCGGCAGTGGTAAGGTGAACGGGGTAATCGCAGATGGACGGGGCCAAACCCACAATTTCAAAAAACGATAGGATGGAAATGAGCAATGAGGAGTTCCTGAATGCTATCCATTCCAACCAGGGAATCATACACAAAATAAGTGCCTTCTACCGTGATTCGAAGGAGGATCGTGAGGACCTGTTCCAAGAAATCGTCTACCAGCTATGGAAATCCTATCCTAAATTCAAAGGACGTTCAAAGTTCAGTACCTGGTTGTACCGTATTGCCCTCAACACCGCAATGGCTTCTTTCAGAAAACGGAAGGCGGACGTCAGGGCAACGGACAAGCTGCCGGAGCGGTACGGAACAAAACCCGACGAAAATCCCAACAGGGAAATACTTTTCAGGGCGATCGGACAGCTAGGGGATACGGAAAAGGCCATCATATCGATGTACCTTGATGGGTTCGACAATGCGGAAATGGCAGAGGTAATGGGCATAAGCAAAAACCACTTGGGCGTACGGCTCAACAGAATAAAAAATAAATTAAGAACAATTTTAAACCAATAATTATGGAATTGGAAGAACTGATGTCGGAATATCAAAAAGACAATGGGAGCAAAAGCAAAAGTGAGTTAACGGAAATGAGTAGGGCCGACCGACACCCCGTGTTAAAAAGAATAAGGTTACAGTTAATCATTGAATCCGTGCTGTGGGCCATAGTGCTATCGGTCTATTATACCGGTTTCGATGGCGACCAAAAGTCCTGGTACTGGAACATAATCTTGGTCGTGGCGATTATTTTCCTTTTGATGCACAATTTGCTGGGCTATCGACTGATGCAGTCCCCGATAAACGGACCGAACATTACGGTATCCTTAAAAAAATTCGCCCGTAAAATAAGAGCCTACGCCCGGATTTCCATAGCGACAAGGGTCATTGCGATAGCGGCCATGCTCGCCTTTTTTGCTTCGACCGTTATCTGGAACGAGACTAAGATTATAGCCGGTATGCTTTTCGTGGCCGTGTTGTTATCGTTACAGATTTTCCTACTCTGGAGGATGTGGAAGGGAAGGGCCAATAGGATTCAGAAAAAAATCGATTCACTTGTGTCCATGGAAAATAAAGATTGAAAGAAGATCTTTTGCGTACCGATTACAGAATAACTGTTCTATCTGGAATTTTAAATTCCGAAAGCGAATGTTGACGATACATTTCTAAATATCAATGAAGAAATTTTTTAAGATACTTGGAATAATCTGGATTCTTGCCGGATCGGCATTATTTATCCATACATGCCTATCCTTCGGTTCAAGGGGATTCGTCGAATCGGTTTGAATGGTTTTACATGGTTCATTTGGATGATTAACACATCGATACAATCGTATGCGGTTGTTGGCTTGTAAAATAGACCCTATAAATTATTTGAATATTCTATGATGAGCGCCAAAATATGAGTTTAGATTAACAGTATCGGTAGTATTGTAAAAGGATGCATTTAAGGTACAATTTTGTTCAAAGAAAGATTAACATTTCTGCTACCCCTTTTTTCCGCCAACTCAAAGAGCAATTTTTCAGAGTCACCTAGTGTAAATTTCGGTATCACATACACGAATCCTTTATTCGTATTTTTTTTAATCATAACCTGATAAGAGTGTGCATAAATAGGAATTAATCGTCTCTTCTGATAAGACGATTTCCGTGTCTTGTTTCCATTCACTTTAAACACCTTCAAGTATTTGAGTTCAAAATCAATTCCTGATTTATTCGCAATCTCAATGACCAAATACACTTCTCTATGTTGGTAATGTATTTTCCGTAACCTCAGAACTATTCCGCCTTTCTTTTTCGAGTATAAAATTTTCTGACGCTCTTGTAACAGGTCAGAACTTACATTTTCAAAATAATCTCTTTTCTTAGAAAGAGGATTTTGATGTTGAATTCTTGACATGATAGTATCCTCGAATCCTTCGGGCTTTATAAATTTCTGAGCTTGCTTTTCATGTCCAATACTTTGTTCCAATTCAATAAACTTTGTAGTTAGCGGCAGCTTCTTTTTGTATTTAAGCACAAAAGAATAGAGCTGCCCGTCATTCGTCACTACCAGAAGGTTACTTTCCGGTCCAGGAATAGCTTGTAACAATCCAAAGTTTTGGAACGATTCGCGATTATAGCTGAAGGTAAAATTTCCTGATCCCGCAACTGCTTGCCTTATTGGACTTGGAAAGAACAACACCAAACTATGACTTTGGTTTGCGTATAGCGTATCCGTTTGGGACTGGCCGTGGAGAAAAAAACTGCATAGAATAAAAACGGGAACAATCCTCATAGCGATGGTTTTAGAATAAGTTGATATTGATTGTAGATGGTGGCCTTTACGTTCCGGTTGTTTCTTCTGAACACTTGTTTAATTCCTCCGACCTGCGGTACTCCCGGTATATTAATATCTTCTACGATATCCCCTACAACCTCCCGAGAGGCTTCCGCGGCAAAGCTATTTTGCACGTAAATTCCCTCGTTTCCATCCAACAAGTCAAATGCCTTAAGGTCTATGGGTTTATTGTTGATATTGGTAATATTGATAAACACACGATTTGCATTAAAGCTTATAAACCCGAAGACAACAGAATTTCGAGCAACCAACTCGCCGTTAATGACTGCATCCACGGCTAAGCGCAGCTCTAACCGGCTGTCTTTTTTTACAGTCTGTTGTCCATTCACTTCTACCAAGATGAATGTGTCCGTTTCCAATCCGCTACTTTCCGTCTTTTCCGTGGGGTTTGGAGCTAGTTCGAAACTAAAGAATTCGGCATGAGCCTCCTTAAAATTGATAGTAATGACTTCTTGCAGTTCTTTTTTTGTTTTATTCTCCTTAAGGGTACCATTTGAAGAAGACTGATTTCTATATTCTCCTGAATCATAATTTATCCGCCCTTCCTTATAAATGCTATCGACGACATCCTTACGTTTCTTTTCCTGAAGATGAGGGTCATAGTTTCCTGCGGAGTCTAACAAAGATTCGTCATAAATGCTCGGGGCATTTGACTCTCGTACCTCTTTCAAATCATTGATAGCATCTAGTTTGGAATCATATTCCTTTTGGTCTTCCTTCAGTTCGGGGACAACGGGTTGGGTAAGCTGAGTTTCCGTTTCGCTATCGCCGCCTAGTACAAAAATGGCATAGCCGGTAATAAACATTACTACGAAACCGATGATGGTCAAAAAAATGAGTTTCTTCTTATCTAATTTCATTAGTTATTTTCTTTAAAGAGTTTTCAAAAAAATTAGTTATTAGTAGACCGTGGGTATTGTTCGGGAAGTTTCGATCTACGGTTATGAGTCGGCCAGATGTAATTAACCGATACCTGTCCACAACAGAACCTCTATTAATTTCAAAAAGAGTGGTACTTCTGAATGAAATCTCCCCTTTTAATAGTGATAATTCAGTGTTGATCGATATCACTTTTTGAACTAGGGAATACTGTAATAAGCGATTGTAGACCCCGTCAGCCTTCTTTTGACGATATACATTGTCCACAGTACTATCGCCCAACCACAAAGCCTTTTCTAGATTTCGCTCATAATTACTTTCATCGATGCCATAGAAGGAACTATGAAATATATCGAGGTGCGAAAGTGCCTCTACTTCAATATTCTCCTTTTGGGAAACCAATTTTAATGGAATAATCGAGCCATCGGTATTAACGGCAAAAGTGCTATTGAGCATCTTCGAATTGAAGCGATAGACTATAACAAGTGATATGCTACTGGTCAATAGACTGGCCGCAACAACCGCCAATACAATAAATCTATTTGTTTTCAGGACGGTGTAAATATTCTTATATGGTGTTATTCTGTTTTTCATGAAAAATTAATTTAGGTAACGAACAATCTGAAAGTGAAACTTGTAGCCCGTTTGTAGAGTTTGAATTTTAACAGTAGTATGAAACCGACACCTGCCAATTCAATAAGCGGGGCAAAGAGCTCGCTACCGAAATCGGTCCCGAAAAGGCTGGGCCAGAAATTCTCCGTAATTTCCTGATAGAGTCCATTCACAAATACATTTACCAAGAAAAAGGCAGGCACTATCATGTACACCGCAGCGTACAACTTAAAAAAGTGATAACCCATTTCCCGGAACTTTTCGAATACGGCCATACTGATGACCAGCGGAAAAAAAGCTTGCATAATACCAAGTAGAAAATATCGCTCTGCCAAGAAGAGCGGGTAGATAAAAAGGTCAAGAATCCATAAGAACATGCCGATAGCATAGGCAAGTGTTCGAATACCCAAAAAAGGCGTGGCCAAATATTCGTATAGTAAACCCATCGCTTTTGCTGTTGCGTCCAATAGACCCAAATCTTCCTCTACCTGTATATCCTGCATTTCCAATGGTAACAAGATTGGCGCAGTGCCCCTGTATTGACCCTCGATCGCGACTAAAATCGAATCGAAGGCATCCAACACCTCGGTTGAAAAAATGACGATTAGGACAACGGCAAAATTTTTGATTAGATCTGTTGGGGTCAGGCCCCATGTCAGCCCTTGGCGAGTTGCCCCTCCCTCATAGTATTTCTTTAGAATATTTATCAGAAAGAACAGTATGGCCAGCACTTTCATCCCAATGATTGTATAGCTCGCAAACTCACTATCCTTGATGGTCTGAAAAACGGCATCCACATACTCTAATCCGATTGACAAAAACATTTATAGCGGTATTAGTAGTTGGTTTCCCGGTTATTGATTTTTTCCTGCATTTCCCTAAAAGAAATAATGATTTTGTAACGCTTATTTTTCAGGGTTATATCGGCTATCATTTTCTTCGATTCTTCTCGGTGCCCTTCCAAGATGGCCAATCGCTCGGCATCGTTCAACTTTAAAAAGTCATTGGAAAGCACCTGGTTCATAAATTCTAAATTTTGCAGAGAGCCGTCGATAATTGAATTAAAGGCATTGGAGACTGCATCGATTTCGTCCGGATGGATATATGGCGAGTTTAGAATACCCCTCAAATCGTTTCTGACCATATTCACCAAGGTTTCATTGTTTGTGTTGATTTCCTTTACGGCCTCATACTGTTTTACCGCATTGTTTACCTTTTCTATGGCCTCCTTTGCCTGCTTTAAAAATTTGACCGTCTTTATCATTTCAGAGGTCTGTTTGGCAGATTCAAAAAGCTGTTTGATCAATGACAAAAAATTGGTGTTGTCATATACTGGAAATCCTTGTGCCTTCATTGGCCCAGAAGCAGCAATGCAGAAAATGGCCGTTACCATAATTGTTTTAATCGTAATCTTCATAATGTTCTGTTTTTCATTGTATTAATATGATTTCTGAAATTTCTGTTTTACGAACTCCGTAATCGCCTTTTGCATATCATCATGTTCGTTATATAGCGTCATGATGCTTTCATTTTCGGATCCATCCGTGAGGTAAGCGGCATATACTTCGAGCGGAACTTCCAGACGGAAAATGTTGCTTTCCTTTCCGATTTTGATAAAAATTTCGGTGTATTTCCGTTCGCCCTTCAAATCGTTCTTTATCGACTTCAATTGGTTCAGGTCATGGCTAGAAAGATTTAATCGCTTGACCAGCTCGTCATAGCCCTTTTCATTTCTTAGGCTATAGATGACCTGTGTATTTTCAAGAATACTGGCCGAAGTGGAATTTGTGGGCAGTTGGTTGATGGACTGTAAAATGATGCCGATGGCCCCGTTCTGTTTCCGGATTGCCTGGTAGTAGAATTCAACACTTTCAAGAACGTTATCGAATTTGAGCTGCTTTGCAAATTCATCAAAGAGGATGATGCCCTTTTCGGCACGATTTCTCCAGATGGTGCGCTGTATTGCCGACTTTATCAATTTAAGCATGACGGACAGCACTTCCTTATTGTCCTTTACTTCGTCCAGTTCAAAAACGATCAACCGTTTGTCCTCTATTTTATAGGATTGGTCTTCGCTGACTTCGAACAGGAAACTATATAGTCCGTCCCCAACGTACTCTGACATAATGTGTAGAAAGTTCGTAGTATTGAAATAGGCCTTATCAATGCCCAAGTCCTTCAACAAATTATCCTTATTATACTTAACGAAATTGTAGAAGGCTTCTAAAGAATGGGTTGTATCAGCATTGCTCCTATAATAGAACTGAAGGATTTTCTTCAAAGCGACTTCCTGTGCTTTGGCGACCTTAAGCCCCGAAGCGAAGAGCTCTAAAAGAAAGACGGTAAGGTCCTCCAACCGCTCCGGGCTTAGGTCATGTAGACTATTGATATAAAAGGGATTGATACCCAAGTTCTTTCCCTGCTCGTACCGTAATGTGATGTATTGGTCCGGGTACAATTTGGCGAATTTGGTGTAGCTTCCTCCCAAATCGATGATTACCAACCGAACCCCGCTCTCAAAATATTGGCGTAGGATATTATTGGCCAAAAAGGACTTACCCTCCCCTGTTGGGGCGAAAATGGCAAAATTTCTTGCCTTGATCCGTTTCTTTTTTTCGTCCCAAACGTCCTTTAGAACGGGGATGTTATGTTGCCTATCATTGAATATGATACCCGTTGCATCCGATTTGTAATTCGTGTTGTTGATGAGTAAGCACAACGCATGTTTGAGGTCGTTAACGTACAGATCCTCGTCGGAGAAATTTGACGAGAAACAACAGTAGCTATTGAGCAAATAGTTCTTACGTTCCTCCCCTTTTGGATAGTAGGGTACTATATCAAGCTCCTTAAACTCTGTCTTTATTTTGGACGCGATTCTTGAAAGGGCTTCCTTTTGGGAATTCCAGAACACTACGTTCAAATGACCACGAATAATCCTAGCATTGTCATCTTGATTGATTTGGTCTAGGATGACGTTTATTTTCTCATATACAACCTTGTTCTGTGTACCGAAACTGGAACTTTTGCTCAGTTCCTCGATGCGCTTTTCCAGAAGCTTTCGCCATTTGTGCTTATCGTCCAAATAGATAATCTGGTTGACGATATGGTTTTCGTTGAAGTCCAGTCCAAGACCATCAATGAAACCTTGATGGAATACAAAGTCGTCCGATGTAAAGGCATCGTTCATCTTACTGCTGCTAACGCCGTCACCGAAGCATAGTTCATTGTTGACCGCCAATACGTCAAAGAAATGTTCGCCTATTTGCACATGGTCGTTATTCAGTACGATATCAGTATCAAAGCCTTGGTTGAATCCGTTGAAGAAATCATCGGTTAGCGCAAGGATTTCCTTTTCGTTAAGCGGCGTGAAATCCAGTTTGTAGCTATTATTTAAAAACCCAACGGAATCTTGAACCGAAGCGGTAAAACTGGATACGGTATCGCTCAGTTTTTCGGGAAGTGTCTTTACAACGCTCTTGAACGGATTGACATATTTTGATTTGTTCAGTCCTTTGTTCTTGGGCCAAATAAAGAACAAGTAAGACTCGTGGGATATATGCTCCCTACCCTTAAAATGTGAATGGGTCGCCTTTTCCAGGAAAGTGGAATTAGGCAGTTGATCGGCACTGTATTGTAGTTTTTGAAATACATCTTGTTTATGTATGACCGTTCCGGCGGGAAGTGATTTCAATGCTTGGAACCAACTACCGTGCAAATCCTCAAAATCCTTCTCGGAAAGAGAATATACTTCTGGTAACTCGGCCTTGTAACACAATATAACGTTACCATTATTGGCAAAGACCAAGTTGTCCTGAATATCCGCTATGGGATAGTGTTGTGTCAAATTAATTCTCATAGTTCAGGGCGGTTGTTTTTTTATTGGAAATGGCTTTCGGAAATACTTTGCCGATGTTGAGTAGGTGGGGTTGATTCGTCAGCTTTAGTAGAATCACATAAAGTGTTGCGTTAATGAGCACTGCACCAAGTACCAATGAAAGACTGAAGGAGAATATCACGACCAACAGAGAGCCGATGACGGCCATCATCTGTAAAGCGAACAATGATATCGGCAATCCGAAAATCAATGCCCGCTTACGAATGTTGCGATAGACCCGATACACTTTCATTACACTACAAGGGTTATCAAGTAAGTGAAGATGCCTACCACTGCCCCGGCAATAAGCACAAAGACTAATACTCGGGTAATACCTTTTTTGAGATCGGCATTTTCGCCAAAAAAGTGTCCGGCGTTAAAAAGGAAACCGACAAGAAAAATAACCCCGAGAATAATCGGGAAAATGACCCGTATTGTATCGGATATATCGTTTACGGAATCTTCGATACCTCCAATTTGAGCGTAAGTTGGTGCGGTTGTCAAGAGCAACAGCAAAAGCGACTTTTTTAGTCTTTTCATAACTGTTCGTTTTATGCCTGATAAGGGCAATTAATGAATAACTCGTTGTGAAATTTCTAAAGGATGGGTGAAGAGGCGGAGAATTGACTAAAAATTAACAGTCGAGAGCGTTAAATTTTCGTGGATTCTGAACCGATTTGAGAAATCGATGAAAATTGTGCAACACGCACATAAAATCTTCATGCCATGAATCGATTCTATTTTTACTTATTTATATGGGTTTTATTGACCCAAGTTCATATAGTGTCTAGTCAAGATAAAACTGTACTACCAATTGTAGTTATCGACCCTGGGCATGGAGGTAGTGATAAAGGGGCTATCGGTATTAATGGAATTCAGGAAAAGGATATTGCCTTAAACGTAGCCATGGAGATACTTCGCTTGAACAGGCAGCTTTGCAATAATGCTCTGGAAATATATAGTACCCGCTACACTGATACGCTTATCAGTTTGAAACAGAGAGGTAAGTTGGCAAATGCCCTAAAGGCCGATATTTTTGTTTCCATCCATTGCAATAAGGCAAGTCGAAGAGCCGCAAGAGGATTGGAAGTGTACATCTGTAAGTCTAATGCACATACGGATGGCTTTGCCAGACTCATTGCTAAAGAAGCCAAAAAAAAGTTGGGTATAGAGAACAGGGGTGTCAAGAACGGTAATTTTCAAGTTCTTCACGAATTAGAGGATGCAGTCGGTGTACTTTTAGAATTGTGTTTCTTATCAAATTTCGAGGAAGCTAAACATATTGTAAGGCAGTCAAGTATTTCGGCTTATGCTTTGCTGATTCTTGATACTATTTTAAAATACTATGACCATGATTGAAATCTCAAAAGAACTGATTGGAATACTAAAGGCAATCTCAAAGGAATTCGTAAAGCGAGTTTGGGAACAATTGAAAAAGGAATCTAGCTAATTAGGTACATTACGATAATTGGGATTCCAAATAGTGAAAAAACAGTCAATATTTTGAACCATAGTGAGTGTGACTCCTCCGGTAAGTCTTGATTTCTATTTGTCCGAAGCATGACTTTCATATATTCTCAAAAATTACTCTCAGTTTTTTTATTCACCTTCAACGTATTAGAGTTAGTTTTAGATTAAGATAAATTTTATTTTCCTTATAATTCGTAAAAAGATAGTCAAGCAGTTCAAGAAGCGACTCAAGAAATTGAGGTCTTTATAATAAAGTAAGAATTATGGTCAGTATTTCGGCTCAGTCTATTTCCAAAAGGACCAGGTGCAAAATTGGGCTTTAAAAATTGAGGGGTTCAAATATGCAGATTGTTATGAACTGCGAAAAACCGGCATTTCTGAAGTATTTTAACCATATTGGGGTTTGTGACTAATAGAGATGAAGTTTCGCTGTCACAAGGTCAGCACAAGGCTTTCTTTTTAAACATTCTTGATGTTTTAGAGGAGGTTTGCCTATGGCCACGTAGTGGTAAAGAGCTTGATATTTGTTCGTAAAGTTTGCCATATATATTATATATTTAGCATATGTGCTATTCAACTACCCTTACAAAAAGTGAGGAAGAAATCGAGAAAGAAACAAAAAGGGAATTCCGTTACCCTATGGAATACAAACCGTATTTCTACCAATCCGCTTTCAACCATAATAATCTATATATGATTCCTCAAAAGGAACCTAAACTGATTCGTCCGGCTATGTGGGGCCTGGTACCGAAGTGGGCAATGAAAGGCGATGTGAGTGAGTTTTTAAAGAAGAACTATACTAATAATGCACGCTCTGAATCCATTTTTGAAAAGAAGTCCTTTAAGGATTTTCCGATTACGAACAGATGTTTGATCCTTGCCAATGGGTTTTTTGAGCCACATCACAGCGGTGGGAATGCCTATCCCTATTTCTGTCACCATCCGGATAACAGTTTGTTCATGTTCGCTGGCCTCTACAGCGAATTGGATGAGGAACTGCATAGTTGTACAATTATCACGGTCGAAGCTAACGAACAGTTTGAGGTGGTACACAACAAGAAAAAACGGATGCCCTTGGTTCTGGACCCCGAATTCACGGAGGAATGGTTGCGAGATGATTTGAACGAGTCAAATATTAGCGAACTAATGAAAGTGGGATTTACCACGAAGGCATTCGAATGCTATCCAGTGACCCGGGAACTCTACAGACCTAAATTTACCGAGAAAAATTCCCCAGTGGCTGTAACCAGGGTTGATTATCCCGAACTGAACGAGCAGGGAAGTTTATTTTAGTAAAGAGAGTGTTATAAAGGGTTTCTTTTTACCAACACTAGATCAAATGGGTCAAGTGCAGGACGTAAGGTCATGTCAGTTGTTGAATGTAATCGGACTTCAATTTCGTCCAATTTTGCAGCAATAATTCGTCTTTTAGAATACTCTCGACATAAAAGAATATCAATCTATCGCTTGAATCGAAGGGTACACATTCATCCTCCTTTATGTCAAAGGCAATAGCACCAACATCGCAATCTTCGTCGGCCCGGTAATTCATATATTCCTGAAAGTTCATTATTAGAATTTAATTTGCAATCCTACAATTTACTCATTTCATTTTAAATCGCGGTAAACCGATTTCATGTTCCTGTGGATAAGGAGCCCTATGGGTCAAGCTTCTATCCTCCTTGAGTCTTTCATGGACTTTATAATCTCTGTCAGTTCCATTTTCATATCTAGGATCTGGTACGAACGGCATTTTTTCCATCTTGGATATAACGATGGTCGGGAAATGGAAGTCTACTTCCACACGCCCAAGCAATAAATAACAGCCACCACCCTTGAAGGGATATTTTTTTAAACAAGTCGCAAAATGTGCGGTATCGAAATAATCGCCATTATTGTCGATCCAAGTTCCAAAGAACATATTCCCATTTTTTGTAGGCACTTGCTTTGTAGATACCAAATAGGCCAACATCCGTACCGTTTTCTTATAATTATCAAGAAGTTGATTGTTCATGATATCGCCACGAAA
>ENA-ORXM01001924-ORXM01001924.1-marine-metagenome-genome-assembly--contig:-NODE-1924-length-26438-cov-4.271424_pt1 | contig 26438 bp, 26 predicted proteins | sample MGYA00237867_ERZ511480 | MGnify/ENA primary metagenome ERZ511480 (study PRJEB26309, sample SAMN06266103) | marine metagenome | isolation source: Algal blade | place: United Kingdom:Sidmouth, United... | reverse complement strand
CCAGCCAAGCAGCTCGTTCAGCAGCTTCAGCCAGCCGTCCAGCTCGTTCAGCCAGCCGAGCAGCTCGTTCAGCAGCTTCAGCCAGCCGTCCAGCTCGTTCAGCCAGCCAAGCAGCTCGTTCGGCAGCTTCAGCCAGCCGTCCAGCTCGTTCGGCAGTTCTGTTCACCCGACCAGCTCGTTCGGGTCGGGCAGCACCACCTTCGTCACCGGTCCGGGCGGATCTGTCGGCTCGCCGGTCTCGTCGAGCAGCGTCAGCCAGCCAAGCAGCTCGTTCAGCGGCTCCGATCACCCGAGCACCTCTTTCGGGGCGGCGAGCAACATCACGACTGCAGATCTCGGCAACATCAGCTTCGGCGGCGGTCACTGGTAAGGGGTTTCCCAGCCAGCCTGCTTCCGGAGCACGGTTTGATCGAGCGGGGTCGGGATTTGCGCAGAATTGCGCAATGCCCCAAAGCCTCCCCCGGTCGGTCGGATCGGATGTTCCCTCGGATGACGAAACAAGACGCTGCCCCCTTCCCAGGGGCAGCGTTGCTTTATGGGGGCATCCCGGCGAGCATCGGGAGCGACGAAATTCCGATAGTGTGATTTCAGGTCGCGTGATGGTATCGATGGTAAGATAACGGCACATACGCCTTTGACCGAATTTCCGTCGCACCTGGAGATCCGGCGTGCCCATACCGCGATGCGGACTGCAGAAAGTGGTGCTGTCGGAGCAAACGACGATGCCCAAACGCCCGTTGCCCGTCCTGAACCGGGAAGATCCGACCCACGATCCCCTCATCGGGAACGTGAAGGTCACGCAGGAAGACTGGCTCAACCTGGCACGCGACGTTCTGGTGAACGAGGGTGTCGCCGGCATCAAGATCCTGACCCTCAGCGCTCGGCTCGATGTTTCTCGTTCCAGTTTCTACTGGTATTTCAGGAACCATGCCGATCTGTTGTCGGCTCTGCTGACGGAATGGGAGGCGCGCAATACCCGCACCATCGTCGCCCATTGCGAGATGCCCGCCGACGGCATCAATGCCGCCGTCTGCAATTTCTTTCACGGCTTCACCGACCGCGACCAGTTCGATCGCGGTCTCGACTCGGCGGTGCGCGACTGGGCGCGGCGCGACGATGCGGTAAAGGCCCTCATCCTGAACGCCGACCGGACGCGCCTGATCGCCACGACCGAGATGTTCGCCCGGCACGGGTACGCTCCGGACGATGCCGATGCTCGGGCGCGGATCCTGTATTACATGCAGATCGGCTATTACGAGGCCGTGGAACGCGAGACACTGGCGGTGCGACTGGCCCGCGTCCCCGGTTTCCTCAAGGGCTTCACCGGCGAGGACCCGTCGCCCGAACTGCTGGCGGAGTTCACGGCCCACGCGATGGCGAATGCGGAAGACGCGGAACCCTGATCCGGCGGATCACTCGAACAATCGCACCACCCGCCTCGATTGCGTCACCCCCTGCAAGCCCACGGGAAGAGGAGACCGTTTCTCGTAATCGGACCCCATGACCAGCGTGCCGACTCCGTTCAGCGCGTATTCGTGGACGATGATCTTGGTATAGGAAGCATCGTAGTTGAAATGGCTGTCGCTGTTCATCAGGAATCTATGGTGAGGCAGGTAGAGCGTTCCCTCGATATAGGACTGCCCCACCATGTTGAAGATCGCCTGCTGACTTGCGCTGGTGACGGTGTCGCTGGTCTGCATGAGCAGGAACCCGGCATGCGGCCCGGATTCGAGGGCGCTGAGGCGGATCGTATCGCTGCCGTTGAACGTGATGTTGGACCCGGCTTCCAGATAGATCAGGATGCCGTTGCCCTCGACCAGGCCGACGCCGTTCGTTAGAAACCTGCCGTCGCGGATGATGTAGGTGCCGGGATTGAACGTCGCCTTGTCCGCCCCGTTGATGCTGATGCCGCCGCAATAGACACCCGGGTCCAGAGTCACCGGGTCGTTGCTGTTGGTGCTGAAATCCGTATGGGTGCATCCGTCATGCACCTCCGCCGGGGGCGGCATCGCGGCGAGCGGGTCGGGAATCACGTCGGTGTATTCGAGCACCTGATCCGGCATCCCGTTCAGGTTGCTGCCCCAGATCCCGCCGGCGGCGCTGAAGGACGGCATGTCGAAACGGCCGGTCCCGTTGTAGCTGAACGACTCGTTCTCTATCGAATTGGAATGCCAGCCGCAATCGGTAGTGATGTTCGTGGAGCCGTTGATTCTCAGCGTTCTCCGGCCTTCCTTCAGCGTCAGCACGCATGCGTCGAGCGGTGTCGGCGTCCCCGAAGCGGCATCGACGTAACCGGCCTTGGCATACCCGTTGATCTCGATCCCCTTCATCCCGACGATCTTCAACAGCGTCGTCGGAACGTCGCACGTCGCGGATACCTCGACGATTCCGTCACCGAGAATCGTCTCGATCGGATTTTCGCACTGCCCGAAGTTCAGGTCGAAGATCTTCTGAGCCAACTCTTTTCGCGCCGCGTCGTCGCCGTCGGAGCGGACCGTGGAAAGCGCAGCCGAGTCCAGGGCTTTCTGGAGGCTTGCATTGCGGGACATCGCATTGGCGAAATCGATGGCTCCACCGCCCGCTGCCGCGATGACGGGTAACAGGAGAGCCGCCATTATCGCGACGCTTCCCTTGCGCTCGAACAGAAACCTTCTAGAGATACCCACGCTTTTCTCCTCATGCGGGATCTGAAACTCGAATGCGATGGTGTGACAAACGGGTGAATCTCGATTTAAATTTCACTTCTATTTTTTAAACAAATACCCACACCACTGAATAATATGGTGTTCTCGTGTGAGGCAGAAGCTGGCGAGCCATATTCCATTCGAGCAAGACGACGCGATCCTTCTTGATCACGAGAATTATCACTGATGACCCTGAGACATCCCGAGACTCCTGCCATGCACCCTGGCGAACTCTTGCGCCCGGACGTTATTCCAGCACTCGGCAAGGCAACAGGCGAGATCGCGGAGGCTCGGGGCATTTCGCGGCATACGCTCTATGACATTCCCGATGAAAAGCAGGGTGTCGTGGCGGAAATGGCCCTACGGATCGGGAAGCTGTGCGGGAACGGGTCCGATCCGTGGCTCAATCTCCGGCACAGCCATGATCTATGGAAGGCTGGGCAGACAGTGGATGTGAGTCGGATCCCGACGTTGCAGGCGGCGAAGTAATCGACCGCCAATCCCTAGAAGCGCGCTGGCTGGCCCTGACGCGAGAGGCGATGCCCGCCGCCGCGCAGGAACGACGCTGGCCCGTCCGGTTCGATCATTGCTTTCAGCGTATCCTGCTCGACGCGGCCTGTGGCGGGGTCTGGTACGATACCATCGAGAAACGCCCTGCCTATGCCCATGCGCCCGAGGCGGCCTTGCGAGAGGCGGTGCGGTTGGGGGAAGGGGCGCTGGTAGGGGAGGTCGATCTGGGGGCGCTCAATCGGCAGAGCCTTGCGTGGCGGCGGGCGCGGAAGGGGTAATATCGTCATTCCCGCATCAGCGGGAATCCCGTTGGGCAGCGAAGGATTCCCGCATTCGCGGGAATGACAACCGCTCTACCCCCCCCGCCTTGCCATGAATGCCAGTCGCTCGAACAGGTGCACGTCCTGTTCGTTCTTGAGCAACGCACCGTGCAGTTTGGGCAGAGCCTCGTTGGCATTGCGGCGCAAGTCCGAGGGATCGATGTCTTCGGCCACGAGGAGGCGTATCCAGTCCAGCACCTCTGAGGTCGAGGGCTTCTTCTTCAGGCCCGGCACTTCGCGGATTTCATAGAATTGGGTCAGGGCTTCGCGCAGCAGGCTTTGCTTGATGCCGGGGTAGTGGACCTCGACGATCTTGGCGAGTGTCTCGGCTTCGGGGAAGCTGATGTAATGGAAGAAGCACCGGCGCAGGAAGGCGTCGGGAAGTTCCTTCTCGTTATTGGAGGTGATGATGACCACGGGTCGGTGTACCGCCGCGACGGTCTCGCCCGTTTCGTAGACGTGGAAGGACATGCGGTCGAGTTCCTGCAACAGATCGTTCGGGAACTCGATATCGGCCTTGTCCACCTCGTCGATCAGCAGGACGACGCGCTTGTCGGCGGTGAAGGCATCCCACAGCTTGCCGGGGCGGATGTAGTTCTTGACGTCATGCACCCGCTCCTCGCCGAGCTGGCTGTCGCGCAGGCGCGAGACGGCATCGTATTCGTAGAGGCCCTGCTGCGCCTTTGTCGTGGATTTGACGTGCCATTCCAGCAGGTCCATCCCCAGCGCCCCGGCTACCTGCCGCGCCAGTTCGGTCTTGCCGGTTCCCGGTTCGCCCTTCACTAGCAAGGGTTTTTCCAGCGTGATGGCGGCGTTGACGGCGATGGTCAGGTCGCGGTCGGCGATGTAGTCGGCAGTGCCTTCGAAACGCATCGTGGGGTCGTCCTCGTCCGGATTCATATCACCGGACGGGGATACACCACGCAAGCGATGGAAGGAAGCGGGTCGCGCCCGCTGCCGTCAGTTGGCGCTCGCAACCTCGGCGGCTTTCGACAATCCGTCGAAATGGGCACGGAGGTGCTTCTCGATGATCGCGGCGGTCACGCCCTCTTCGTCCATGCGCTTGAGTTCGAGGTCGATCTTGCCCATCGTCCCCCGGCTGCGCGCATCGAATTTCGGGTAGACGATGTGCAGCGGACGGATGGCCAGCGGGATATCGGCGACGTCGATCCGGTCATCGAGCCCCAGCTTGATGATCTCGCCATTGCCCACCATCGCCGAGAGGGAGACGACGTCGACATCGCCCTCGACCAGCATCCGGAAGCAATCTGCGGGCGTTTCGGGCGCGGTACGTACGATCTGCCCGCTCTCGACCTTGGCGCTGATATCATCGGCGAAATAGCCTTCCGGACGACAGAGGTTCAGGCCGTCGAGATCGTCGATATCCTCGAAATTCAGCGGTGCGCCGGTCTTGTGATAGACGACGATCAGCACCTCGTAGACGGGGCGCGAATACCACAGCGCCTGACGCCGATCCTCGGTCTCGTACCACGGGAAACTCGCCTTGAACGTGCTTTTCTGAGTCGCCTTCATGGCGTAGTCCCACGGCAGGAACTCGATCTCGGGATCATAGCCTGCGCGCGTCATCGCGGTACGGACCAGATCGGTGAACAGGCCTCCTTCCGGCAGGCCCTTGTCGGTGAAGGGCGCGTAGTCGTTCCCCGTGACGATGGACAGTTTCGGACTGCCCTCGTTCGCGCGCACGGTCTGCACCTCAGGGGCGACGGCGTCGAGATCGGGGATCGTGAGGACGGTACCGGGAAAGATCAGACGGCCACCCTGTTTGATCTTGTCGGCATTGGCATTCAGGATCGGCTGCCACAGGACCGAGTTGCCATAGAAGCGCCGCGCGATCCGCGACAGGGAGTCGCCGCTGCGCACGGTGTAGCTGCGTTCGCCGGTTCCCTTGGTCGATTCGGTGGACCGCTCGAAACCCGGCTTCGTCACCTCGGCAAGACGCGCTCCGGTCTCTTCATCGGGGGCGGGCTGGGCATGGACGCCTCCGGTTCCGAGAGCCATCGCCATGGCTCCTGCCAGCGCGAACGCTTTGAAGTACATTGTATTTCTCCCAATACGACACAGTTGTTAACCGATTCTGTTAACCAAACGTCTCACAATCCTTCCAGTTGCGCAAACGCCATTGCCTCGCCACAATCGGTCATACGTGGTAGACTGACATATGAGCATCCGTCTGACCCTCGCCAATCTCTACCTGCGCCGTGTCGTCCGCCCTTCCCTTGCACGGCTGGTAGAGCCGGAAGCCGCGCGTCGGCATCTGGAACGCTCCGCTGCGCTCGTTCCGGGCACACCGCGCGATGCGCGTTATCTGGAAGATCGTGTTCCGGGACCGGGAGGGGCCGTCCCGGTGGAATGGGTAAGCTGCGGCCGCGCGGAACGGCGGCGCGTCGTGCTATATCTGCACGGGGGAGCCTATCTGATGGGATCGCCGAAAACGCACCGTTCGATCACGGCTCAGCTTGCCAAGCTGACCGGGATGCGCGTGATGGTTCCCGATTATCGCCTCGCGCCCGAGCACCCGGCCCCGGCGGCGGTGGAGGATGCCCTGGCAGCCTATGCCACGCTGCTGGCACAGGGATATGCGCCCGGCGATATCGCACTGGCGGGGGAAAGTGCGGGCGGCGGTCTCGCCTTCGCTCTGCTGCTGATGGCGCAGGAAAAGGGCTATCCGCCCCCCGGCTGCATCGTCGCCTTCAGCCCATGGGTCGATTTGGCGCATACGGGAACGAGCATCCGCGAGAATGCACATTGCGAAGCAATGCTCCCCGCCGAAAGGGTTAACGAGGTCGCCGCCTTCTATGTCGGGGATGGCGATCCCTGCAATCCGATGATTTCGCCGCTCTATGGAGAGTTCGTGAACCCGCCGCCCGCCTTCATTACCGTCGGCGAGCCGGAAATCCTGCGCGACGATGCGATCCGTATGACCGAACGCCTGCGCGAGGTCGGGGGCGAGGCCGAGTTGCACGGCATCCCGAACGTGCCCCATGCATGGCAGTTCTTCGGCCCGCATCTGCCAGAGGCACGGGAGTCGATGAAAGCTGCCGCCGCATTCATCAAGGTGAAGCTGGGGACGACGGCGCTGGCGGTCTAATATCGTCAGGTCAGCAGTCGGAGTCGGACAGCGTTGCGCAGGAAGCGTTGCGGAACCGCGACTCAAGGGCGTTTGTGGCATCTGTATCCGTCAACCGGCTCCGAGCATGACGGAGATATGTCGAATGAGGCGATAGCTGTTCGAGAAAAGTCTGCTCCCATCCGTCATCGGCTTCGAGCATGAGTTCAGCCGAGTAGAGCAGACGATCGACGAACGCACGATAGGCATCGCGGGCCGATCGGGCCTGTTGCTGTTGTTCCACCGTATCGAGTTGCCGCTTCACACCCACCAGCGCCGCAACTGCGACGCAGGCCGTAACGGTCGCAGCGATAGCCTCCACCGAGGCCGCATTGCGCGACCACCAACTCATGCTTTGGGCATCTGCTGGGTCGCGCAATGAATGCCACCGCCCATCTCGCCCAGGGGATCGACGTTCAGCGTGACGATCTCGCGGCCCGGATAGTGACGCGCGAGGGCATCGCGCGCGAGGACGTCGGCCTCCGCATCACCGAATTGCGCCGCGATCACCCCGCCATTGCAGACATAGTAATTCGCGTAGGACGCAACGAAATCCACGCTGTCCACGCGCCGTTCTTCTGGCTCCGGGATGACCTCGACATCCAGCCCCGCTGCAACCAGCGCATCATGGGTATCGAGGGCGGCATCGTGGAAGGGATCATCCGGGTCCGGGTCGTCGGGCAGGTTGATGAGCACCCGTCCGGGGCCGGTAAAGCGCGCGAGGCTGTCGATGTGATAATCGGTGATGTCCCCGCCGCGCACCCCCTCGCTCCAGATCATCCGGTCGGCACCATAGGCGGCAAGCAGGCGAGCCTCGACCGCGTCGCGGGTCAGGCCGGGATTACGATTGTCGATGACCCATGAGCTTTCATGGGCCAACAGCAAACCGTGTCCGTCCTGTTCCACCCCGCCAGCTTCGCCGTAGAGGCCGGAGGGCAACAACGGCAGGCCAAGGCGCGCCGTGACCAGCTCGGCGATCTTCGCATCTCTTGCATGGACCTGCTTGCGACCCCAACCATTGAACTGGATATGTCGCACGGCGAGGCCGCCCTTGCCGTCGATGACGAAGACCGGCCCCGCATCACGGCACCAGAGATCCTCGGTCGGCACGTCCCAGAGGTCGACCGCAGCAGAAAGCTTGCGCTGCGCTCGCGCATGATCGCTCGCCGCCGCCAGCATGACGACCGGCTCGAATTCGGCAATCGCGTTGGCGATATCGGCGATGGACTGTTGCGCCATCTCCAGAAAGACCGGATCGGGATGGACTTGCCGATTCACGGGCCATTGCATGAACGTCCGTTCGTGCGGGGCTTCCTCAGGCGGAACGAAGAAGCCATCCGAGGCTGTCGCAATCCGCGATCCACACAGCGCCATGGCTCCACTGCCCGCCAGAACATGCCGCCGGTTCATGCCGCATCGTCATGCATGAAATCTTCGGTCCCGACCTGCGATTGCATCTTGTCGGTATAGCGGCCCCCGATGACGGTATTCTGGTTGATGAGATCGTCGAGGCGCTCGACGAGATCGGGCGAGAGGGTGATCTCCCCGGCCCTGAAATTCTCTTCCAGATGGTCGGCCTTCGAGGTGCCGGGAATGGGCAGGACATGCTCGCCCCGTGCAAGCAGCCATGCGAGGGCAAGCTGGGCCGGGCTGCAATCGGCCTCTTCGGCGATGCGGGTATATTCGCCGAGCAGGGCGCGGTTCTTTTGCCACGCTTCGCCCTCGAACCGGGGCATCCCGTTGCGGATATCGTTTTCGGGAAACGCGACCGTCTCGCCCATCACGCCGGTGAGATACTGGCGAGCCAAGGGGCTGAAGGCGACGAAAGTGACGCCGAGTTCCTTGCAGGCATCGAGCATCGCGATCTCGGGATTGCGGGTCCATAGCGAATATTCGGACTGGACGGCGGAACAGGGATATTCGGTATGGGCCGCGCGCAGGGTATCGGTCGCGCATTCGGAAAGACCGTAGGAGCGGATCTTGCCCTCTTCGACCAACCGCCCGAAGGTTCCCGCCACGTCTTCGATAGGGGTCGTGCGGTCCCAGCGGTGCAGGTAATAGAGGTCGATCACGTCGGTCTTGAGCTTGTCCAGACTGCCTTCGCAGGCCTTGCGGATGGCGTCCGGTCGGCTGTCGATGCCGCCCTGCCCCGTCTCGGGATCGCGGAAGAAGCCGTATTTGCTGGCCAGCAGGTATTCGTGGCGGCGATGGGGGATATGGGTGCCGATCATCGTCTCGTTGTGACCGAACCCGTAGATCGCCGCCGTGTCGATATGCGTATGGCCCAAATCCAGCGCCCGGTTCAGCAGGGTGCCGCAGGCCGCATCGTCGAGCGCGGGGCCGTATCCATGGGACATGTTCATCGCGCCGAAGCCGATGGCGTAGACGTCGCGGTCGACGATCCTGCGTGTGGTCATGGTGGCATTCCCCCGTTTGAGTGTCGGAGAATCGATAGCATGATCGCAGGAATCGAAAAACCCTCCCCCGTCGCCGGGAGAGGGCCGGTCGTCACGTCATCGGATCGTATCAGCTTTCGAGAGCGCCGGAAGTGCGGAGCAACTCCATGATGCCGTCGCGGGCACCCTGAGCGGCATAGAAGGCATCTTCCTTCCAGTCGGAATCGAGGGCGCCGACGGGTACGTCGTTCTCCTGCACGACCTGACCCACGCGCTTGCCGCTGGAATCCTCGACATGCCAGGTGATCTTGATCCTGTCGGAGGACGCGCCACGGCTGCGCGAGACATCGGCGGTCAGATAGAGCGCGCCGGGAGTGCCGTTCGGGGCGAGCTGTGCACCGGACTGGGCCAACAGGCGGCTGACCTCACGCCCGAGAGCCTGATCCCCGTTGCCGGGCGCACCGCGTACGCCCCGGAAGACGAGGGAACGCGGACCGTCGGGCGCCTGATCGGTAACGGCGCGCAACGTCTCGAAGCTCGGGGCCGGCACGGGCGGCGCACTCACGAGCGGAACCGAAGGCAGGGGCCGGTCGAGGGACGTGAGCACCTGCGGTGACGGGGCCGGAACGACGAGCGGTTGCGGTGCGAGGGCCACCGGCTGAACCATGCGCGGAACCGGGGCGAGCGGCGCGGGCGTGATCGGCGCAAGCGGGGCGAGAGCCGCCGTGCGGATGCCTTCCGGGCGACGACGCGGCACGGCGTTGGACAGCGGGTCGGAGGCGATCATCGGCGTGGTATTGACGACGAACTGCTGTGGCAGCACCTGAGGTGCAGCCGTCCGCAGGGGGCGCGGTCGGGGCATCGGCGCGAGGCTCGGCGCACCGCTCGGCAGAACGGACGTATAGTTCATGCTCGTGATGGACGGCGCGCTGGCCAGACTGGTCAGGGTCGCGCGGCGCAGGTCGGCATTGCGACGCAGGCGGTCGGCGACGCGGCGGCCGATCGACCGCAGGGCATCGTCGCCCATCGTGGACCACGTTCCGCCCGATTGCGATTCGGGGAAGACGCCGACGAGGGCGCCATTGGCCGAAAACAGCTTCCACTCCGCCTCGGCACGACCGCCATCGCGTGAAGCGGATGCGCGCAGGTCGAAGACTGCCGGAGCGCGGGCCACGGCATTCCCGTCCACCGTCGCTCCGAGTTCGGAAGCGATGGTCCGCGCCAGAAGCATCGAGGCTGCACCGGGTGCGCCCACGACCGGATGCACGCTCAGGACGGCACCGTTATCGAGACGGGTATGCAGGACCGTGATCGGCGACGGCGCGGCAGAACCGATCTGCTGTTGCAGGATAGGCTGGGTGGCTACGGTATACGCGCCGCCCGGATCCGCCGCAGCCTCGAAGGGCAGCGGCTCGGCAAGGGGCGTCGGGCTGTAGAGAACCGTCGAGGTCTGCGGCTCGAACGCCGGTGGTCGATACGCCGCCGTTTCGTAGGACGTCTGGTCACTGAAGGGAGGCTCGTATGCCGGAGGCTCGTAGGTCGTGGGTGCGAAGCCCTGACCGTCGAAGGTGGGCGAATCGTAGTTCTGGATACCGGAGGGGGCCGTCTCGAAAGCCTGTTCCGGCTGGAGCGAGGCCATGGCGACCGGATCGACGATGGACGGCTCGGCATCGAAGGGAATCGGCGCGTATTCGGGGAACTGCGCATCCGATTCGACGGCCATCCCGATCTGCGGAACCTGATACTCGGCCATCGGAAATTCGGTAGGGGGAGGGGTATAACCATCGATATCGACGGTCGCAGGTGCCCCGACCGTGCTGAGTCGGGCAAGACCCGATTCGGGTGCGATCGGCTCGATCGATGCGGAACCATCCGGGGGCGAAAGCTGTGGGGAAGGTGGCAGGGCAAGCGCCTGACGCGGAGGCTCGAACTCCACATCGGGTACGCGCAACGCCTGTGTGTTCAGATCGGTACCGAGCTGCGGAGCCTGAATCTGCGCCGTCTGCGTGGGAGCAGGCAGAGGCGGTGCGTTGACGGCGGGTGGCGGCGGACCGATCAATCCATCCTGAGGGGCGGTGACGCTGGGTGGCTTGCGGGTCTGAAGCTCGTATCCGAGCGTCGTGGGCGCATCGGGCAACTTACTGGCATAGTCGCAACCGGCCAGCAGGCCCGCCGCGATGGGAAGGGCCAGAATGCGTGCAAGGGCAGGGGAGGTTGGCTTCAGCGATTTCATGTCTACACCAGCTATGTCGTTATCAGGTCGAGGGTAGACCGCGACAGGCTCTCGCACCCGCTCGCCGTCACGAGCGACGTACGCCCGAGGCACTGGGCGGCCCCGGTCTTGCTGTCCATCAGGATCATGTGCAGGAAGAACGTCATGTTCTCTTCGATCCTCGTCTCGGCACCCTCGAAAAACATCTGCGAATCCATCCAGCAGGGATTGAACCGCGCGCCGACGCTATAACCACAAGCGTTAAGCCTTTCTTGCCGGTAACCCTTTTCGTCAAGAATCCTTACGTGCTCGTTGAACACGTCTCCCATCGTGTTTCCGGGCTTGAGCGCGGCCTCGCAGGCAAGCAGAGCCTCGCGCGCGGCGTCGCGCATCCGTTCATGTTCGGGGCGGGGCGTGCCGACGATCAGGGTGTTCATCATGGGCGCGTGATAACGGCGCCATGCTCCCGACCATTCGAGCGTAAGCTGATCGTTCGGATCGAGTCGACGCCGTCCCGAGAAATAGCGGCAGAGCAGCGCCCCCTCGCCCGAACCGATGATGAACTCGTTGCCCGCATAATCGCCGCCACGCGCGAAGATCTCGCCCTGCATCGCTGCGAGGATCGCGCCTTCATGGGCATCCGCATGGGTCATCTCGATGGCGGCATCCAGCGCATGATCGGACAACTCTCCGGCCTTGCGCACGAAGGCGATCTCGGCGGGGCTTTTGACGAGCCGCAGAAGAGGGATCAGCGTCGAGGCATCGACCAGTTCGGGACGCTTGAGCACCGATTCGACCAGACGCCAGTTATGGGCCGTCAGTCCTTGCGTATCGAATTCCACGCCCAAACGCTTGCGTTTGTAGAGCCCCATATCCTTCAGAAGCGTCTTGAGATCGTCGGCAGGATTCACGCCCTCCCCGTCCACCCAGATACGGATATCGGACAGGATCGAGGTGTGCTGCGCCTGACGCAGGTCGGCGGAGCGGGTCAGCAGCACCGGATCGCCGTGGCGCGGGACGACCATGCATTGAAAGAAGCAGAAGCCGAACGTGTCGTATCCGGTCAGCCAGTAATGGCTCTCCGGCGCGAAGAGAAGCATCCCGTCGAGACCCTGTTCGTCCATGGACGCACGGACACGGGCGAGGCGTTCGGCGAATTCGAGACGAGTGAAATGCGGCATGGTACGGCCCCTCCGGTTACTGACGAAGGCAGAGACTATGCAAGTCGTCGGGTCGTGTCACGGGATGCGGGCCGATCGTCACTTTCACGGGTTTAATCCTCATTAAACCTCTCCTCACGGTGGAACAATCGCGCGGGTTTCCAATTAGCCACACACGTAAACGCTTGTCGTCCGACATACAGAGGAGACGATCACGATGAACGATCCATCCAGCACACGAACCCCCGGCGACGATCCGCAGGCACGACTGCAGGAATCGAAAGAGCGCGCAGTCGATGCAGCACAAGGTGCTGCGCTGAAAGTACAGAATGTCGCCGAGGACCGCATCGCAGAGGCGCGCGATGCCGTACAGGCCCGTGTCGCGGACGTCCGCGATACGGCTCAGGCCAAGATTTCCGAAGTTCGCGGTACAGCCGAAGAACGCGCCGAGCAGGGCGTCTCGACCGCTGCCTCGGGACTGAAGGACACGGCGCACCGTCTGCGGGACGTCGCAGGCGACATGGACGAGAAAGACCGCTGGCTCGGCGCGACGCTGGAACAGGCTGCAAAAGTCGCGGAACGAGGCGGCGATTACCTCTCCGGTCAGGACCTCGGCAATGTGGTCGACGATGCGCAACGGCTCGCTCGCCGTAACCCGGCGGCCTTCATGGGCGGCGCAGCGGCGCTGGGCTTTGCCCTTGCACGACTCGGCAAGGTGACGGTCGACCGGGCAACGAGTGCATCGGGCACTTCGTCATTCGACACCACGCCGACCCACGGTTTCGGTGACGGGAACCGCATGACCGCATCGGCTCCGGGCCGGACGACGCCAGGCGCGATCGACGGGCGCGACCTGAAGCCCGGCATGGCCACCCCCCTTCACAGGAGCCAGACATGACCGATACGGCAGTAAATCCCAATGCACGATCCACGGCCTCTCTGGCCAATGACGTACTGAACGACGTGACTCTGTTGATGAAATCCGAGGGCGAACTGGCCCGTGCGGAAGTCAACAGCAGCATCACGCAGGCACTGGCAGGCATCGCCAGCCTTCTGGTCGCGGTCGGTATCATCATCGCGGGCCTGACGGTCGTGATCGTCGCCATCGGAACGGGACTGGCCACCTGGCTGACCCTCGCGCTGTGGCTCGGCCTGCTGATCGCAGGCGGCATCGCCCTCGCCATCGGCGTGGTGATGGTCATCAGTGCAAAAGCTGCGTTGAAGCCGGAGAACCTGGCCCCCACGCGCACCGCCGAGAATTTGAAAAAGGACGCACGTGTCGTCCGGGAGAGCATGAAATGAGCCACGATCAGGAACGGATCGAGGAGCGTATCGAGGATACCCGCGCGCGCCTCAGTGAAAATCTCGGCGAGTTGGGCGATCGCATGTCGCCGGGCAGCATCATGGACGAGGCCCTGCGCTATTTCGATACCGGCCCGAAGGAATTCGCCGGATCGCTTGGCAATCAGGTGCGCGAGAACCCGATGGGTGCCTTGCTGACCGCTGCCGGTGTCGCATGGATGGCGTTGGGACGCGGCAAGGACCCTGCACGTCGCTATACCGAGCCTTCGGCGCGCGACTATCGCGATCCCTATGCTGTCGGTGATGACGACGACGATGACGACCATGGCTACGTCGGCGCTTCATATCGTGGCAATGACGACGATGGCGATCGTACCTATTCGCGCTTTGACAGCGATTCCTACGGTACATCGACGTCCGGCACGGGCGACACCGGGCCGTCGGCCGCAAGTCTGGGCCGCGACTACGATCTTTCGGATGACGAGATGACCGTCCATCGCTCGAGCATCGACCGCTACGATGCCGTCAGGCACGTGCGGACGAACAATCCGCGCCTCGATACCGAGACCGACAGCGATTACTACCGTCGTCTCGACGACACCTATGCCTCGACGCTCCAGATCGAGCGAACCGAAGGCGAGGATGACGACACCTATCGCGCCCGTGTCCGTGCCGCCGTCGATACGGCATCCGACAAGGCTCGCGATGCACGGCAGACGCTCAAGCGATCCGCCGGTCGTGCCCGGCAGCGGATGGTCGAGATGCGGCGTCAGGCCGGTGGCTATGCCGCCGATATGAGCGATGAAGCCGCTTATCGCGCACGCATGGCCAAGCGCCGGGCTGCGGAGTTCCACGACGAGAACCCGCTCGTTTCCGGTGCTATCTCCCTCGCAGTGGGTGCATTGGCCGGGTCGCTGTTCCCGGTATCCGAGAAAGAGCGCGATGCGCTTCGCCCGGTCGCCGATGATCTGATCGAACGTGGTGCAGCCATGGCAGAACAGGGTGCGGACCGCGTGGAAGCCTATGCGAGCAAAGTCGAGAAGAAGACGGAGGATGTGCGGCAGGCGACGTCGGCCTGATCGTCATGCCCTTGACATGGAAAAGCCGTCCGGAGCGATCCGGGCGGCTTTTTTCATGTTTCCGTCACCCATTCCACCTGTAGGTGTCAGATCGGTGTAGGTATCAGACCCGGCTGAAGGCGAGGGTAGCGTTAGTGCCTCCGAAGCCGAAACTGTTGCTCATCACCGTGTCGATCCTGGCGTTGTCGATGCGCTCGCGCACGATGGGCATGTCGGCGAAATCGGGATCGATTTCCTCGATATGGGCCGAGGCGGCCATGAAGTTGTCCTGCATCATCAGGAGGCAGTAGATCGCTTCCTGCACACCCGTTGCCCCCAAAGAATGGCCGGTCAGGGATTTCGTGCTGCTCAGATGCGGGATATCGTCGCCGAAGGTGTCACGCAGGGCCTGAATTTCACGGGCATCGCCCACGGGGGTCGAGGTGCCGTGGGTGTTGACGTAATCGACCCGACGATCCTCCAGCGTCGAGCGCGCGAGGTTCATGCAGCGCACGGCCCCCTCGCCCGAAGGCTGGACCATGTCGAAGCCGTCGGAATTCGCGCCGTAGCCGGTCAGTTCGGCGTAGATGGTCGCCCCGCGCGCCTTGGCCCGCTCGTATTCCTCCAGCACCACCGTACCCGCCCCGCCCGCGATGACGAACCCGTCACGGTTGGCATCATAGGCACGGCTCGCGACGCTCGGCGTCTCGTTATAGGCCGAGGAAAGCGCGCCCATCGCGTCGAACAGGCAGGTCAGCGTCCAGTCCAGTTCCTCCCCGCCTCCCGCGAACACGATATCCTGCTTGCCGAACTGGATCAGTTCGGCCCCGTGGCCGATGCAATGGGCCGAGGTCGAACAGGCCGAGGAGATGGAGTAGTTGACGCCTTTGATCTTGAAGGGCGTGGCGAGCGTGGCCGAATTGGTGCTCGACATGGCGCGCGGCACGAAGAAGGGACCGATGCGTTTCGGCGCACCTTTTTCCCGTACGATGTCGGCGGCGGCGACGAGGTTGCGCGTCGACGGCCCGCCCGATCCCATGACGAGACCGGTGCGCACGTCGCTGACCTCTTCTTCGGAAAGCCCCGAATCCTCGATCGCCTGTTGCATGGCGATGTAGTTCCACGCCGCGCCGTCGCCCATGAAGCGCAAGACGCGCTTGGGTACGAGCGCGGGAATATCCACGTCCGGCGCTCCGGCGGCATGGCTGCGAAAGCCATGCTCTGCCTGCTCTTCGGAAAATGAAATGCCCGACTTGCCCTCGCGCAGGGATTCCTTGACGCTGGCCGCATCCCCTCCGATGGACGATACGATCCCGATACCCGTCACCACGACACGACGCATGGCCTACTCCCTCAGAATTGCTTGCGTCAGGACGCTTCCGCTCCGAAGAGACCCACGCGCATATCCTTGACCGTATAGGCGCTTTTGCCATCGACTTCCATCGTGCCGTCGGCCACGCCCATCTTCAACCGGCGATCCATGACACGCTTCATGTCAACCGTGTAGCGAACCAGCTTCGCTTCCGGCGTGACCATTTCCGAGAATTTCACTTCGCCAGCGCCGAAGGCACGGCCTCGCCCCTCCATCCCGAGCCAGCCGAGATAGAAGCCGGTCAACTGCCACAGGGCATCGAGGCCAAGGCAACCGGGCATGACCGGGTCGCCGATGAAGTGACAGCCGAAGAACCAGAGGTCCGGTTTCACGTCGAGTTCCGCGACGACCTGACCCTTGCCATGCTCGCCGCCCTCGTCCGAGATATGGGTGATGCGGTCGAACATCAGCATGGGCGGTGCGGGGAGCTGGGCATTGCCGATCCCGAACAGTTCGGCGCGGCCACAGGCAAGCAGCCCTTCGTAATCGTAGGAATTCGCGCGGTCGGTCATGCTGGATCGTCCTCCCCAAAACGGTCCTTCTGACTACCCTCTCCCTACGCAGGGTGCAATCGCTATGCGGCCTCGATTTCCGTGACCGATTTGAGAACCTGATCGCCGTCCTCCTGTTCGATCAGATAGGCGGGTTCGTCGTCGCTGGCGTCGCGGGTGATCTCGCTGCCCTTGATCGTCTTGGTGATCTTCTGCTTGTAAATCTGCTTGACGGTGCCCGTGCCGGTACCATTGCCCCAATTCCATTTCACGGTGTCGCCGGTGCCGATTGCCATGGGTTCTCTCCTTCTGTGTGTGTCGAGCGGAGAACGGAAGCGGCGCGGGTTGGTTCCAACGGGATATCGGCGACCCGCTGGGCGAGTTCGGAGATCAGCTTGCGGCGGATGGCGCGGGGATAGTCCCCGTACCCGTCTGCGATCTCCAGAAAGGCGTTCGGGCCGTGGATTACCCGCTCACGGAAATAAGGGACGATGTCCGGCTCCGATCCCCGGATGGCGAGGCCGTTGACGGTGATGCCTTCGAGGTCGAGGCGGGCACGGGTATGGACGGGGCGCTTGCCCTCGTTGCTCTTCCCGTCGCCGGAAACGTCGATCACCCGGCGGTCGCAGCGATACGGAGCGGCCTTCAGCAAGTCGATGGCGCGGTCCAGCACCTCGCCGATGGCGGTCGCGTAGTTGCGATAGGCGCGCTCCACCTCGACCACGCGCGTCCGCAGCGCGATCACGTCCTTGCGTGTCGCGATGGCGGTCCACGGGATCGACACCTGCTGGCGCGAGCGCCCGCTCCATTGGACGAGAGTGACGAGGGCTTTGGCACTCACCAGTGCCTCACTGACCAGCGGATCGCCCAGAGCATCGGAAAGGCCGTTCATCTGAAGCGCGTATTCCTTGCTGTCCACGCTGCCCGAGACATCCATGGCGAGAACCAACGCGACGGCGCAGGCCCGTGCCGGAAGCGGGGCAAGCAGGAGGCAGGCGAGAAGCAAAGCACGCATGGACCAAGATTTCGCCCTCGGGAGCGGGAGGTCAAGACCCCGTGCGAAACCCTCTATCGAATTATTGGCCTCGCATCCGACGACCGCTGCAATCCGGCCCTTGTTCACTGTATGGTAATCCTGTTGACGCACCCCGAAGGGGTTCTAGAGAAGGATCGACCATGCAGAAGACGGACGGGCGAAGCTGGTCGGAGTCCTTCGCGACACTCCTGCATCCGCGCGTGATCGCGATGCTGTTCCTCGGGTTGTCGGCGGGGTTGCCGATCCTTCTGATCTTCTCGTCGCTCGGGCTGTGGCTGCGCGAGGCGGGGTTGAGCCGGTCGTCGGTGACGATGTTCTCCTGGGCGGCACTGGGCTATTCGTTCAAGTTCGTATGGGCACCTTTGATCGACAGGCTGCCGGTGCCGGGGCTGACGGACATGATGGGGCGGCGGAGGGCGTGGATACTGGTATCGCAGGGGTCCATCATCGCAGCGATTTGCTGGATGGCGCTGACCGATCCGGCATCGGGCGGATCGAGCCTGACGATGATGGCCATGGCCGCCGTGCTGCTGGGGTTCTCCTCCGCGACGCAGGATATCGTGATCGATGCCTACCGGATCGAGTCTGCCGAGCAGGAATTGCAGGCGATGCTCTCGGCGACCTATATCGCCGGGTATCGGATCGGAATGCTGATCGCCGGCGCCGGCGCAATCTACCTCGCGGAATCCTTCGGATCGAGTGCGGAGGTCTACGATTACGGCGCATGGCGGCAGGCGTATCTATGGATGGCCGCCGCGATGCTGATCGGGGTTGCGGCCACCCTCGTCATCCCGGAGCCTGAACACGGGCGCACGGACCGACATGAACACGATACCGGGCATTACCTGCGTTTCGTTGCGCTGTTCGTGCTGGCGGTGGCGGGGTTCGTCCTGACTTTCATGCTGACCGCGCAGATCGTCGATGCTGCCCGTGCTGCGCTGGCCGAGACATTCGGAAACAAGGCACTGGCAGGGTTCCTCGTGGAACTCGTGCGATTAGCCGCCGGGATAGCGGTAGCGGGGATACTGGCCTTTGCCGGAGTACGCGGCGGACTGGCGGACAGGGACATGGTGGTCGATGCCTATGTCGCGCCGGTGCACGATTTTTTCGAGCGGTACGGGGTGGCGCTGGCCTGGCTGTTGCTGGCGCTGATCGGGCTGTACCGGATTTCCGACATCGTACTCGGGGTCATCTCGAACGTGTTCTATCAGGATATCGGGTTCACCAAGACCCAGATTGCCGGGACGGTGAAGACCTTCGGGCTGTTCATGACCATCGCCGGAGGATTCGTCGGAGGCATTCTCGCGGCGAGATACGGCGTGATCCGCATCCTTTTCGTCGGTGCTCTGCTGACGGTATTGACGAACCTTCTGTTCATCCTGCTGAACGAAGTCGGGCCGGATATACGGCTGCTGTATCTGGTGATTTCAGCGGATAACCTGACGGCAGGGCTGGCGAGTGCGGCGTTCGTGGCGTTCCTGTCGAGCCTGACGAACGTGAGTTTCACGGCAGTGCAATACGCGATCTTCAGTTCGCTGATGACGTTGTTCCCGAAGATCATCGGCGGGTATTCGGGGACCATCGTGGATTCGGTCGGGTATTCGAACTTCTTCCTGATCGCAGCGGCTCTGGGTGTGCCCGTGCTCCTGCTGATCGTGGTGGCCGCGCGGCGGTTGACGCTGAAGGAAGCCGCCGAAGCCTAGATTTCGCCGCGAAGGGGCGGCATCTTCGGTGCATCGTTTCTCGTACGCACCGGAGTTTCGCCATGCGCCGTCTTGCCCTACTCGCCCTTCTGCCCCTGCCCGTCGTTGCCGGGGAGGCGGACGTCCTCGATGCGAAGGCGCAGCGCATGGGCGATCAATGGCGGATCAGCGCAACGATCCGGCACGCCGATACGGGCTGGGACCATTACGCCAACGGGTTCGAGGTGGTCGGACCGGACGGAACGGTTCTGGGGACGCGGGTACTCTACCATCCCCATGTGGAGGAACAGCCCTTCACCCGCTCGTACACGTTGTCGATCCCGGCGGAGATATCGGAAGTAACGGTACGGGCGCTCGACCTGGTCCATGGCGGCGGCGGGGCGGAAGTGACCGTTCCACTTCGGTAGTCTCGTCCAGGGATCATGGATGCAGAGGCGATACGACATGAAAAATTCGCAACTGCGCCCGTGATCTTTGTACCGGGTCTTGCTAAGGGCTTTCGTTAACCGCCGAAAGTTCCTTCCCGAGCAGGTATCCCGCCCATGATCCAGTCCAGAAACGTCAAGATCGTCGCCACTCTGGGGCCGTCCTCCTCCGATCGGGCGATGATCCGCACGCTGTTCGAGACGGGAGTGGATGTCTTCCGCCTGAACATGAGTCACGGTACGCAGGACGATCAGCGCGACCGCTACGAGCTGATCCGCGAGATCGAGCACGAATTGGGTCGGCCTATTGGTGTATTGGCCGACCTTCAGGGGCCGAAGATCCGCTGCGGCGTGTTCGCCAATGCCCCCCACGAGCTGACCGTCGGACAGGATTTCCGCTTCGACCTCGACGAGACACCGGGCGATTCCACCCGCGTTCGCCTGCCCCACCCGGAAATCCTCGGTGCGCTAACCAAGGATTCCACGATCCTCGTCAATGACGGCAAGGTGAAGATGAAGGTCCGCGAGGCCCATGGCGATGCCGTCGTCGCCGAAGTCCTCGTGGGCGGCGAGATTTCCGACCGCAAGGGCGTGAACCTGCCCGATGTCGTCCTCCCCGTCGCGGCCCTGTCCGACAAGGACCGCTCCGACCTCGAATTCGCCTGCGAACTCGGGGCCGACTGGATCGCGCTCTCCTTCGTGCAGCGCGCGGCGGATATCGAGGAAGCCAAGGCACTCATCAAGGGCCGCGCCCTCGTGATGACCAAGGTGGAGAAACCGGCGGCAGTGAAGGATTTCGCCTCTATTCTCGCCGCTTCCGACGGCATCATGGTCGCGCGCGGCGATCTGGGCGTCGAGATGGAACTCTCCGATCTGCCCGCGATCCAGAAATCGCTCATCCGCTCCTGCCGCGATGTCGGCAAGCCGGTCGTGGTCGCCACGCAGATGCTGGAAAGCATGATCTCCAGCCCCGTCCCCACTCGCGCCGAAATCTCGGACGTGGCAGGCGCGATCTACGAGGGGGCCGATGCCGTCATGCTCTCGGCCGAATCGGCGGCAGGGCAATTCCCCGTCGAGGCGGTTCGGACGATGGCCAACGTCGCCATGAAGGTCGAGGCCGATCCCCAGTACCGCGAGCAGATCGACGCCTCGCGCACCGCCGCCAAGGCCAGCGTCGCCACCGCCATCACCGCCGCCGCCCGCGAAGTGGCCGAGGCCGTGGAGGTCAGCGCCATCTGCTGCTTTACCCATTCGGGTACGACCGCCCGCCTCGCGGCGCGCGAACGGCCCAATGCTCCGATCATCGCGCTGACGCCCGTTCTCGGCACGGCCCGCGCGCTGACGATGTACTGGGGCCTGCATTGTCTGGTGTCCGAGGAGGTGACGCGCTTCAAGCTGGCCGTCGTCTCTGCCGCCCGCGCCGCCAAGGCCATGGGTATCGCCGAGGAAGGCGACCGCATCGCCGTCACCGCCGGTGTCCCCTTCGGTCGCCCCGGCACGACCAATATCCTGCGCGTCGCCCCCGTGGACGAGCAGGCGATCTACGAGGGCGAGAGCACCTACTGATTTACGTTGCGGTCATGCGTCGATCGCGCCAGCATTCCGACGCGGGGGGTGCAGCGACATATCGAGGAGATGATACGATGCGGTTCCTGACGAGTCTTGCCACCCTGACGGCCTTGACGACGGCTTTGTTCTGGGCACCCGGTCCTGCAACGGCGCAGGAAGTCGTGACCGAATCGATCACCTGCCAGTCCACCAATCGGCAGCGCGTCGAATGCCCGGTCGAAGGGGTGCTCAAGAGCGTCAGGCAAACCGCCGCCCTTGCGGGAGGGTTCTGCCTGCAGGGGTTCTCCTGGGGTTACGAAAGCGGCTATCTCTGGGTCGACATGGGCTGCTCGGGAACCTTCGAGGTCGAATCCCTTCGGGAGGTCGCCGCCGAGCGGACCCGGCGACCCGACCGGGAATCCTTCACCGAAACGCTCGATTGCCGGTCGAGGGGATCGGAACGCCAGAAATGCAGGGTCGAGGGCCGTATCGACGACGTCGAACCCGTCGGGTCGTTCACCAGCGTTCCCTGCCGCTACGGTACGTCATGGGGATACGAGAAGCGCCATGTCTGGGTCGAGCGCGGATGCGAGGCCCGTTTCAACGTGACTTTCACGCGCAGGATGGCCCAGCCGGAACCCGCCCCCGAAATCGAACCAAAGCGCCGGAAAAACCCGGAAGGCGTCGAAGAGCAGACCCCGGCGAAAGCCGCCGGAAGGGCGCGGATGAACGATATCATCGCTCAGGGGGCCTGTACCGGCCTGTATCCGTCCTTGGGAAGCGGCGGGTATGTCTTCGCCGTTCCGCGCCAATGCTCCAATAGCTCCCCGGATTGCCGGGCCGTCTGCGCCGATCTCGGACGGAATGCCGGTACCGCCAACCTGCGGGAGACCCTGCAAAAGAGAGAGCTTTCCTGCTTCAATTCCGTCCATGTCTATGACTCGGAACCGGCAGAACTGTCGGCACCGGGGCTTCGCAGTTACGTCTACAACGCCTGTGGTGGCCAGTGCGGCCCGAACTATTGCTGTTGTAGCGCGGAATGATCCGACGCGGTCCGCCTCGCGGAACTCTTCGGGTATTGCACAGCGTCGAAAACAGGCCCCGGCGCTAGGCCGGGGCAGGATGAATACTCGGAAGCCTGCCATGACCGCCAATCCCTACGCCGCCAACGATCTCGCCTGTACCCTGCGCAGCGGGTCCCTCGGACGCGACGATGCACTGTGCCTCGATCTGCATGACCGGGGCGAAACGCTGACCTTCGGTGCGGTCTTCGCGATGGCCGAACGCTATGCGAATGCCCTCGTCGCGCAGGGCGTGGCCCCCGGCGACCGGGTGATGGTGCAGGCGGAGAAATCGGTGGAAGTGCTGGCCGTGTATCTCGGAGCAATCCTCGCAGGCGCGGCTTTCGTTCCGCTCAACACCGCCTATACCCCCCGCGAGCTGGAGCATTTCATCACCGATGCCGACCCGGCCCTCGTCGTTTGCGATCCGGCGGGCGAGGCCACGATCCGGGGATTGACCAAGGGCGCGGTCCTGACCGCTGCCGCCGACGGCACGGGCACCCTCGCCGATGCCGTGGCGCAGGCAAAGGACGGCTTCGAAGCCATCCCGCGTGCCGCCGGCGATCTCGCCTGCATCCTCTATACCTCCGGCACCACGGGGCGATCGAAGGGGGCGATGCTGACCCATGCCAACCTCGCCTCCAATGCCGAAACCCTGCGGGAATACTGGCGTTTCACGAGCGAGGACACGCTGATCCACGCCCTGCCGATCTTTCACGCCCATGGTCTCTTCGTGGCCATCAACGTCTCGCTGAATGCGGGCAATGCCATGATCTTCCTGCCGAAATTCGATCCCGACACGATCCTCGCCCTCATGCCCCGCGCGACGGCGATGATGGGCGTGCCCACCTTCTATACCCGGCTCCTCGCCCATGAGGGCCTGACGCGCGAGGCTGCGAAGACCATGCGCCTCTTCGTTTCCGGCTCCGCGCCGCTGCTGGCCGAGACCCATCGCGACTGGTCCGCGCGCACGGGCCATGACATCCTCGAACGCTACGGCATGACCGAAACGGCGATGAACACCTCGAATCCCTATGACGGCGAGCGCCGCCCCGGCACCGTCGGGTTCCCCCTTCCCGGCATCGAGGTCCGCGTGACCGACCCCGAGAGCGTCGCGCCCCTCGGAGCGGGCGAAATCGGCAGCATCGAGGTGCGTGGTCCGAATGTCTTCGAGGGGTATTGGCGGATGCCCGAGAAGACGGCGGAGGAATTCCGTGCCGACGGTTTCTTCGTCACCGGCGATCTCGGCATGATTTCCGAGGACGGCTACGTCACCATCGTGGGCCGCTCCAAAGACCTCATCATCTCCGGTGGCTACAATATCTATCCGAAGGAAATCGAGGGCCTGATCGACGATCTGCCCGGCGTGGCCGAATCCGCCGTCTTCGGCGTCCCCCACCCCGATTTCGGCGAGGGTGTCGTCGCAGCGGTCGTGCCCGGACCCGGATCGACCGTCGACCCGGACGCGGTCCGCTCCGCGCTCATCGGTGAACTCGCGAAATTCAAGCAGCCCAAGGCCGTGGTCGTCCTGGACGCCCTGCCCCGCAATACCATGGGCAAGGTCCAGAAGAACGCCCTGCGCGAACGCTACGCGGCGATCCTGAAGGGATGATCCTCAGCCTGCGTCCGGTTTGGTCCTGATAGCGTCCTGTCGTACGAGCAGGCGTCCCCAGCGGCGATCGAACGGATGAACGGCGGTGGTTTCACCGTTTTCAGCCACGACGTCGCGGTATTCGTTATGCCATTTGAAGAGGCCGCCTTCGAGGTTGTAGACGGCCTCCGCACGGGCACCCCCCGCCTGCGACAGGACCCGTTCGGCAAGACGGCTCGACCGCTCTCCGACCGAACAGTAGAATACCACCGTCTTGCCCTCCAGCGCCGAGGCGTGCTCGCGCAGGAAGTCCGAGGCGCTGATCGACGGCGAGACCCGGATCGCTCCCGCGATACGGCTCACGTCGTATTCCGCGTTCTTGCGCACGTCGAAGAGCACCACATCGTCGGACAGCACTTTCTGAAGGTCGTCGGGCGAGATGTGGGCGACATCGGGATAGCGTTCGGCCAACCCGTCATGGAACCGTTCCAGTTTCGCCGTCGCGCTCTCTTTCGAGGCCACATGGCCGGACATGGAGGCAAACGCAAGCCCCATCAGGGCGAGGGTCTTGCGGAGACGCCCGATGAAGGGAGAGAGCATATCCGAACCTCCGATTGCAGAACGATGCGACGCTTGTGGATCAGCCGCTCCGGGGACTCGAATCACATTCGCGAGAGCGATGGTTCGAGTCTCTCGTGACCTATCGTTCCGCCAGACCCTTGGCATATCCGACCTCGTAGGCGTCCTTCAGGCTCGGCGGGCAGGTGTTGTCGATCGGATGCCCCGCGCGGGCGCGGCGATAGCCGCTTTCGGTCGAACAGAACAGCGCCAGACCCTCCAGACGCCCGGTCGAATAGGCCAGCCGGTCCACTTTCGCGCCTGTTGCCTCGCAGGCTTCGCTCATCGGCTTCAGGGCCGCCATGGGGAACCCCGACAGACCGTGCCGATACCCGGTCGCCTGCCAATCCGCATTCCGGCATCGCTGCAGCGCCGCCGGATCGCCCTGCGTTCCGGCCCGTGCGGTCGGGGCGGCGGTGTCGAGATCGACGGGCGCGGGGGGCTGCGAACAGGCCGTGAGGGCGAGCAGGGCGGCAAGGGCAAGGCGGGACATGGCGATGGCTCCGGTCGGGGATTTGCCTCGCAGTGTGCCGATGGTCGGTTGAGAAAACGTATGCATCCGCGACGATCCGATGACGGCCATGGGGGCGGTGTCATCGCACGAACGGGCAGGTCATCCCGGCGCCCTCACGCCAACCTGTCCCCGAACAGGAACTCCGCCGCCATGTCGAGCCTCAGATGCGGGGGGCCGTACCCCGGCTTGCCCTCGCGCACCGGCGGGGCAAAACGCATGAAGCCGTAATCGTCGGAGAGCCAGCCGTCCTGCCCCTGCGCGTCGGGGCGGCGGGAGGCATCGACGATGGCGCCGGGGTCGTCCGGCAACTGCCCCGGATAGACCACCACCTCTTCCCCCGTCTCGATGCTGCGCCCGCGCACGCAATGCAGGGTCTCGCCGCCTTCCTCGACCTCCTGCTCCACCGTCGCGCGCAGGCTTGCCAGCGCAAGGGCCTCCACCTGCGCGCCCTTGTAGGACGCCCGTTCGATGCTCTCGCGCACCAGCGCCGTCGTGATCGCCTGAAGTTGCGCGTGTTGCGTATGGTGGATGTGATCGGCCTTCGTCGCCGCGAACAGCAGCCGCTCGACCTTGCGCCCGAAGATCGGCCCGAGCCAGCTTTTCTCGCCATGGCGGAAGCAATCGAGGATATCGCTCATGGCTTTCCGCAAATCCGCCACCGCGCGCGGCCCCGCATCGATGGCCGACAGGGCATCGACCAGCACGATCTGGCGATCCACCTTGGAAAAATGGTTCTGGAAGAACGGCTTGACCACCACCCGCCGATACGCCTCGTAGCGATCCCGCATCAGCCGCGCGAGCGACCCTCCCGGCCCGTCCGGGTCCGGCAAGGGCGCAAACGTCACCGCAGGCGTTCCCTCCAGATCCCCCGGCATCAGGAACCGCCCCGGCGAGATCGCGGACAATCCCGCCTTGCGCGCCGCCTGAAGATAGGCCGCGAACAGCGCCGCCCCCTCCCGCGCCACCGCCTCGTCCACCGGCGCGGTGCCGTCCACCTTCTCCGCCCAGGCGAGATACGCCCCGGCGTGTTCGATCCGCTCCGGCCTGCGCGCCGCCTCGACGCTCTGACGCGACCAGTCTTCCCAGCGCGTATTCAGCAACGGCAGGTCCAGCAGCCACTCCCCCGGATAATCCACGATATCCAGATGCAGCACCCCATCCCCCGCGAACCCCGAGAGCAGCCCCGTGCGCCGATACCGGATCGACAGGCGCAACTCGCTCGTGCGCGTGGTGCTCGATGGCCAGACCGGGTCCGGCCCGGTCATCGCCGCCAGATGCGCCTCGTAATCGAAGCGCGGCACGTCGGCGCT
>ENA-ORXM01001923-ORXM01001923.1-marine-metagenome-genome-assembly--contig:-NODE-1923-length-26453-cov-14.052775_pt1 | contig 26453 bp, 7 predicted proteins | sample MGYA00237867_ERZ511480 | MGnify/ENA primary metagenome ERZ511480 (study PRJEB26309, sample SAMN06266103) | marine metagenome | isolation source: Algal blade | place: United Kingdom:Sidmouth, United... | reverse complement strand
TCCCCAACATCAAAAATTCCATTGGCATTGACATCATAAAAAACAAAAGCAGAAATGAAACCATAACCACAATCAATTTGTCCGTCACAACTTTCTTGAATATTGATAAGGCTATTGCATCCGTCGGCATTGTTTTCTATGGTTACGTCGCCTTGAACAGCACTAATCCAACAAGGGAGGGAACAACAGTCTGATAGGTTTGGGTTATTCGTTATAGATAGATTTCCACCGACCATTGTAATGCCAGATAAGCCTTCTAAACTTGTAATGTTATTACCTTGAATCGTGAGATTTCCAGAAATAGTTTCACAATCAAAATCATCTATTTCAGCTTGGGAAGATAGTGTTATATCGTGTAGGAAAGAACATAAACTAACATTATCACAGCTTGCTGCTATTTCTTCTACAGAACTACAACCTGTAGCGTTGTTTTCTAATATTAATACTGTTACCTTTTCAAAATCACTTAAACAACAATCTTGTAAAAGTGGATTATTTGTGATTTCTAAATCATCAATAGAGGAATTAATGACTAAACCATCTATATTTTCTAATAATGGATTGTCATATATTTCTAAGTGGTCAAGTTCATATACTTCTATATTTCCTAAATTAGAGAGAGAGGCATTATCATATATTTTAATAGTTGGTAAATAGCCTGAGAGATTTATTTCAATATTTTCTAATAATGGATTCTCATAAATATAGATATAGTGTTCATAACCACCACTACTATTACAAGAGAAATTTATTAGATTGGGATTACCATATATATGAACATGCCCATCTAAAAAACTAAGAGAATTAAGAGAGATCGTTTCTAAATTTTCGTTATCATAGATATAAAAGTCATTAATTCCACCTCCATTTGAAGAAAAGGAAGTTAAACTTGGATTACCATAGAGTATGAAAGAGCAATTATTTGATGGTCCTAATAGAACTTCTTGAAGTAGATTGTTATTCGCAATAATACACTCCCAAAAACTAAAATTAGGAAATTCAGGAATACTTAATAACATATCGTTTTCTACAATGTAGATACTGGACCATCTTGGATTATCAATATTATTGATAGCTTCGATATTTATTAGATTAGGATTATTTGCAATAGTTAGATTCTGATTTATTAGAGCTAAATTTTCTAATCCATTTAAATTTTCTAATGCGCTATTATCTGTAATTGTTAAAGCACCATTAGGTAAGTAAAGAAGATTTTGTAAGCCGTTGATATTGATTAAAAGTGTAGTGCTATCTATAAATAATCCATTGCGAATTGTTTTTATGTTTTGGAGCGAATCTAAGTTGGTAATATCATTTCCTGTAATTTTGAGGGATCCATTAACTATTTGACATCCGTAATTAGTAGAAAAGTTATTGACATCTTCTTGTGTTGTGAGTATTATATTTTCTGAACAAACTGTGGGACAATTAGAATCAGTAGGACAAGTATTTTGAATTTCTTCTAAACTATTACAATTGGTATTGTTGTCTTCTAATATTAAAGAATTTGCAATATTACTTAAACAAGACAAAACACAACAATCAAATAATTCAGGATTATTTTGTACTGTTATTTCTGTTACATTTAGTAAATTACTAAATGATCCTATGTTCGTTAAAGAGTTATTATTAATAATTTGTATTTTGCCTACTAATTCAAGATTTTCAAAACTTGGCAAACCTAGTAAATTTTCATTATTTGTAATTCTAATGCGTTGATATAAATTATAACCACCACTAATAACAAATTTTATATTCTCAAAACAGTTTATAGCAACTAATGCATTATTATTCTCAATTTGTATTCTGGATGCTGACATTATTTCATTCAATCCCTCAATAGCTAAAAGATTTGGATTGTTAGTAATTGTTATTCCTCCTGACTCTAAAAAATTATTAAATCCTTGAATGCTTGTTAATGAAGCATTGTTTACTATTGATATACGACCTGTACTAATATTATTAAATCCATTTATGCTTGCTAATGTCGGATTATTTATAATATTTAATTCAGGGAGTGAGTTTGCGATATTATTTAAACCGTCGATATTAAGAAGCTGTTGATTATTTACAATATCAACAGAATAGGAGACACTATCTATTCCACTTAATCCATCTAAATTGGTGAGTTGTGGATTGGCTTCGATAAAAATATTGCCAGAAAAAGCGGTAAGACTACTCAATCCATTCAAGTCGGTTAATAATGGATTGTTAAAAATATATAGTCCATGGGCAGACGTAATATTACCTAATCCATCTATATTGGGTAACAGTAGGTTTTCTCTAAGTTGAATGAAATCTGAAACAAAAGTAATACCACTCAATCCATCTAAATTGGTAATATCCGCTCCTTCAATTCTAAGAGAACCATCAATTTCGGTACAGCCATAATCAATAGCAAAATTGTCTATCTCAGCTTGTGAAGAGAGAATGATGTCTTCATTACATTGCGCTACAATCTGTATACTCCCCAACATCAGTAGGAAGTACAAGCAAAGGGTCTTAAATTTTCGCATATACGTGTTCTTTTAGGGTTAAAGCTTATTTTGCTTGCCCCTCCATTTATTTTCTATTACAAAAGTACTCCTTTTTTTGATTTATTGTTACTACAATTTTTTGCTTTTGTGTGCTGTTTTTTATAGTTTTAATTTATAAATTATTGATTGTTAAGGTATTATTGGGGTTTTTTCGAGCAAAGTGACTTTGTTTTGTTATGATCTTTTTAGGAGAGAACGGTCAATTGCTTCGTTGCGACGCAGGGTCTCGCTATCCACTAAAGGTCGGAGATGTAAGGCATTTCAAAAATGCCTTACATCTAAACCCGACCTACCGTTCCTATCGAGTCTATATTGCACAGACAGAACGCTAATAATTCTGATATTATCAGCCACTAAAAAACATAAAAAAAGTGCCGCAGTAAACACAGACTACGACACTCTCATAATTTTTCATGTAAAAACTTATATGAACTTAAAAAAACTAAAACAACTTATATGGTTTAAAACCGAATCTCAACAACCCCAATCTTCGCCTTATTCAATCTCCAAGCATCCGCATCCGTATTTTGGACAACACCATCTAACGTTCCATCCGTAATACTATAAACATTATTTTGTGCAGGATTGTCTTGCCACACATCATAATCCGTAATTTGCAACACACCATCTTGCGTATAATCACCGACATACAAAGCCGCTTTTCCATTAGAAAGTATTTTTTGTTGAGTTGTGCCAAAAGCTTGGTCAATACTTGTGGTAAAATCATAAGCCATTTGGTCTGATGCGACAACCGCTTCCTTGCTGATGATGTCTAAATGATTTTGGTGACGAATGACAAAGTGATAAGGCACACCATATTCTAAATTTCTAAACACAATTGCGTTTCCATCCATTCCCACAACAGAACCATCTGCTAACAAAAAACCTGCATTTGCTTCTATCATCATCGTACTTGCCTCCATCAAATCAGGCGTTCCACCTCTTGCTTCCACCAAAACCCAATCGACAATATTTGCAGGTAAATCTGCTGCTGTTGCCACACTTTCTAAACCTTCATAATCGTAGGGAGCAACATTGTAAGGCTGGGAGAGCGGCAGTAGATTGAGGTCTTGCAAAGTCGTTTTCATCAAGCCACTATTTTCTGTATAAGCCCCTTCTAACAATACGTTTAAATTGACATTAGCAACTAAACCACAGTCAATTTCGCCTTCACAACTTTCTTCAATATCAGAGAGGTGATTACATCCATTAGCGTTACTATCTATGGCTATATAATCCTGTACAGCATCAATCCAACAAGGTACAGAACAGCAATTTGATAGGTTCTCATTATCAACAATAAACAGTGATTGAACTGTTGTAAGGTTAATTAAGCCATCAATATTTACTAAGTTTTGGCAGGAAGAGACACTTAGACTTCTACCAATTGTTGTAAGATTAGATAAGGCGTCTAAGTTGTTTAAGAGAGGATTGTGTTCAATAAATAGACTGCCTCCTACTGTTGTAAGATTAGATAAGCCCTCTAAGTTGTTTAAGAGAGAATTGTACTCAATAAGTAGGCTGTCTCCTATCATTGTAATACCAGATAAGCCCTCTAAATTATTTAAAAGAGGATTGGATTCAATGTATAGATTACCTACTATTGCTGTAAGATTAGATAACCCATCTAAATTCGTAATGTCTTCTCCCTCAATAATAAGATCGCCCAAAATGGTTTCACAAGGATAAGCTGTTGAAAAGGTATCTATTCCTGCTTGAGAATCAATGATGATTTCTTGTGTGAAATCACATATATCTAAATCATCACAATGTGCCATTATTTCTTGAGTAGAATTACAACCTGTAGCATTGTTAAATAAATTTATATAATTGAAATTCAAAGGGAGTGCACAACATTCTTGTAAAAGTGGGTTGTCTGTAATTTCAAGATTTCCGAGATAAGTTTCAATCACTAATCCTTCTATATTTTCTAAAATAGCATTATTTTTGATTTCTAAATTTTGAACCTCTTCTAACGTGATATTCCCTAAATTAGATAGTGTATTGTTATTGTATATTTCAACTAATTCAATCTTCCTTGTTATATCCATCGTGATATTTTCTAACTGTGGATTATCGTAAATTTTGATATGTTCACCATTATAAGTTTGACCGATACAAGAAATACTTTCTAAATTAAGGTTGTTATGTATTCTTAATTTTCCCTGTGATAAATGAATAGAGTCAATAGCTATTGTCGCTAAATTTTCATTATTAAAAATACTAAAAGTTCCATCAATTCTAATATTACTGTTAAAATGTACTGAATTTAGAGAAGAATTGTTATCAATTCTGAAATCGTAAAATACAGGAGACATTAATGAAATTTCTTGAAGGGCATCATTGTCACTAACATCAGCATTTCCAATCCAATTAGCAAAACCTGGGATACTTATCAAAGCATCATTATTGATAATCTCAAAATCACCATAAAAGTTGCCACTATTTTCAATATTTGCTAAAGCATCAATATTTAATAAGTTAGCATTGTTTTTAATAGCAAACATTGCTACAGTATTTAGGTTTTCTAAGCCATCTAAATTTGTCAAATTTGTATTTTGAATTGTTAATTTATCTTCTATCTCTGTAAGATAAATTAAGCTGTCTAAATTTGTTATGTTTTCTCCATCTATTGTTAAATTTCCTTGAATAGTCTCACAATTATAAGTGAAAAAAGCATCAACTTCTGTTTGAGAAGAAAGCGTGATATTTATCTCAAAATCACATAGGCTTAGATTGTCACAATTGTCTATTATTTCTTCTGTAGAGCTACAGCCAGGCGCATTGTTATCTAAATTTATATCGTTTTCAACTAATTCGAAAGGAAAGGAACAGCAAGCTTCTAAAAGGGGGTTACTTATTAGAACGGCACTTGCAATATAACCAGTAATGACCAGGTTCTCTATACTTTCTAATAGGGGATTATGGATTATTATCAATTCATCAACTTCGCTTATTGCAATATTACCTAAATTAGATAATATATCATTCCATCCTATTCTGATTTTTTCAAAATTTGCAGAGGGCATATCTATGGTTATATCTTCAAGTTTGGGATTCCAAATTATGTTTATAGTTCCGTTAGTATTTATACTAAGAATATTTGATTCTGCACAAAAGAAACTCGTCAAATTGTTATTATTGCTTATTCCCAATGCTCCTCCTGACAAAACAAGAGAACTAAAATTGATTGTTTCTAAGTTTTCATTATCAGAAATATTGATACTTCCTGCTACAAAAATCGAGCTAAAATTGACTGTTTCTAAATTTGCATTGTCACGGATACTCAATCCGCTATTAAGTGAAAGATCTCCATTGAAAGAAATAGAAGTTAAATTTGGATTTTCATAAACACCAAAACTATGAATATTTGATAATGTTAATGAAATTTCTTGAAGTGCTTCATTTTCGCTTATAAGATGTTTTCCATTCCAATAAGGAAGGTCCGTAATACTTACTATACCGTCATTCTTCAAAATCTTAAATTCATTGTTATTATCTCCACTGTTAGCAACATTACTGAGTCCAGCAATATCTAACAACTCATTATTGGCTTCAATAGTAATTGTTTCTGCCATACTGAGATTTTCTAAGCCACTTAAAGAGATCAAATCAGTATTGAAAATCCTTAATAGTCCTTGTATTTCTGTAAGGTAAATTAAGCTGTCTACATTGGTAATATCTGTGCCTTGTATTTTTAAATCTCCTTGAATGATGCTGCAATTATAGGTCGGAAAAGCATCAACTTCGGCTTGACTCGAAAGGATAATTTCTTCTGTACACTGTGCTATAAGGAGTGTTGTGCTTCCCAATAGTAGTAGAATCAATAGGCTAAAATTTTTCATGTTTATATTTTTGTATATTAGGAATGCTATAAAAATAAATTGGGTCGCCAGTCCGATTCGATATTTTCCGATATATTTCGTTAAAAAGCCTCGTCATAGCCCTGCTATGTCGAAGCGTCGAACCGCTACGTTTTTGCTCGTTTCGGCAATCCGATCATCTATCAAAAAATATCTTTGCTAGAGAAATCACATTTATTTCTACAACATTCCTTATCTTGATTTGTAGAAAAAAATTATCAAGATAATAAAATATTTATTCCCCATAAAATTCTAATAAAACGTTCAAAAACATGAGGAACTTTAGTGTACACCCATTTACTTTAATTGCATTATTAGCTGGATTTGTGTTGCTTTTATCTGCCAAACCCCTATCCACCATTTCCATTAAAAACAGCTCTTTAGTTGAACATACCCAATTGACCAGACATATAGAATTGTCAGAGGGTGTTTCCAAAAGTGAGCTGATTGACTTTTTACAAAGAGAATTTCAGTTGCCTATTGATTTTGGGTTGGCTGATAAAAACAATGTTTATCGAGACCAATTGGGTTTAGAGCATCAACGAGTTATTCAAACCATTGGAGGTATTCCTATTTATGGATCTTCTTTGAGTTTACACAAACAGAATGGCAAAATAGTTGCGGTAAGTGGTCCTTTATTAGGCACATTACCCTCAAATTCTTTTAATACATCTCCTTTCTCAGATGAGGACATACTATCTATAGCAAAAACTTGTGTAGGTGCGAAAACGTATATGTGGGAAGATGCAAAAATGGAAGCCTTTATAAAAAAAGAAAAGGGCGATTCCAATGCGACCCATTTCCCAATGATTAGTCGTACTTATTTACCCAATGATTACCCCAAGCTTTCCTCTACAAATTTAAGGGCTGCTTATGTTTTAGAGATTTATGCGAAAGATCCTTTGACAAAAAAAGAATTGGTAATAGATGCCTTAACAGGTGCTATCCTTTTTGAATCCAATAAAATAAAACACTCAGACGAGCCAGGAACAGCTCATACGGCTTATAGTGGCACAAGAGATATAACGACTCATAAACCCGATACTTTCTCTCCCTATGAATTACAAAACCTTACCTATGGCAATGGTGTAAGAACTTTTGATTGCTTTGATACTGATGATTATTTTTCGGCAGCCCTACCAACAAATACCACCAATGACTGGGATTATCCTACTTTAATAGGGGATGCCATTTTAGATGCCCATTGGGGAGGCGAAAAAACCTATGAATATTTTCAAGATCTACACAATTGGTCTTCATTTGATAATAATGGTTCAACCGTCAATAGTTATGTACATTTTAGTTTAATTGATTTTGGTTATTTCTCAAATAGTAATGCTTTTTGGGATGGCGAACGATTGACCTTTGGTGATGGAACACCTGGCGTCAATAACCCTTTGACTAGTATTGATATATATGCTCACGAGTTTGTGCATGGTGTTACTGAGTTTTCAGCTGACTTAGAATATCTATATGAACCAGGTGCCTTAAATGAGTCGTTTAGTGATATTTTTGGTATGTGCCTGAAATACTATGCAAAACCTGAAGATTTTAACTGGTTAATTGGCTTCGATGTTTATGTCAGTGGAGCTACTGGTTTGCGAAATCTGAGCGATCCAAATGAATTTGATAATCCAGATACCTATCAAGGTGATTTTTGGGAATTTGGGTCTTTTGACAATGGTGGTGTACACATCAATAGTGGCGTACAAAACTATTGGTTTTATTTGATTTCTGATGGAGATTCTGGAACCAATGACAATGGTGATGCTTTTTCTGTTTCTGCTATTGGTATTGAATCGGCTGAATTGATTGCTTTTAGAACCTTAACGGTTTATCTCAATCAATCTTCTAATTATGACGATGCTCGTTTCTTTTCTATAATGTCAGCGGAAGACCTCTTTGGGCCCTGTTCACCAGAAGTTATTTCGGTAACCAATGCGTGGCATGCTGTTGGCGTTGGTGATCCTTATAACGAGGCCGTTGTTGCAGATTTCCAAGTATCAAATAATTATGCCTGTTCTATTCCTGCCACCATTTCAATGATAGATTTTTCAATAAATGCAAGTAGTTATACTTGGGATTTTGGAGATGGAACGACCAGTACTGATGCTTCACCTGTTCATGTTTATACCAATGCAGGCATCTATACTATTTCATTAATAGTAGAAGGTAATAGCCTTTGCAATACTAATGATACAGTGGTTTTGATTGATGCTTTACTTGTAGAAGACAACGAAGACCTTATAGCTCCAGAATGTATTCCAACACCTACTTCAATTTTGGCAGGAGGAGGTATTGCTTCCTTTAGTTTACTCAGTATAGAGAATGAAAGTGAAGACAGTCAGTTTCCTTATGAAGATTTTTCTTGTGAATTTCAGGAAACTGTAACAGAAGGGAATTTATATCCTGTTGAATTGGAGTTGTATAATTCGGGCTATGTATCTATATGGTTGGATGGAAACAATGATGGGGATTTTACAGCGGATGAAATCGCTTACCAAAGTAGCGAAGATTTACTTGTTCATAGTTTTAATTGGTTGGTTCCTGGCGTGTCTGTTTTTGATACAAGGCTGCGCCTTAGATTGATGTATGATGATGATGTTGTGGGCAATCCTTGTAGTTTGACCAATGCAGGACAAGCGGAAGATTATACCATCCAAGTAAGTAACAATACACTGCCTCCGATAAGCAATTTTATGGCTAGTTCGACAACCGCTTTGCCCTATGAAAATATTGATTTTCAAGACCTCAGCTTAAATGTACCGACCAATTGGTCATGGGAATTCCCAGGAGCAAGTATTACAACTTCCTCTGACCAAAATATGTCTTTGACTTATGACACTATTGGTAGTTATGATGTTACGTTGATTGTTTCCAACCAATATGGAAACGACACTTTAAGCATTCCCAATTATATCAATATCGTTTATACAATTGATATGTGCAATCTGAGTATGACTAATGCTCCCAATGGTATCATTTATGATTCAGGAGGTGAAAACGGAAATTATTCAAACAATGAATATTGTGCCTTTTTGATTGCACCAGAATGTGCAGAAAATGTTACCATCAGTTTTCCATTATTTTCTACAGAAAGCAATTACGATTATGTAAGGATTTATGATGGGTCAAGCGACAATGCTCCTCTATTGGGTTCTTTTTCTGGCACTCAAAATTTGTCACCCATCACTTCTTCTGGTTCAGAAATTTTTATCGTGTTTGATTCTGATGGTTCTGTTACTGCATCTGGTTTTGAAATTAATTGGGAATCCAATATTTCAGCGTCAGAACCATTTGGCTTAAATATAACCGCTGACAACGACAATCCTCCATTAGGTGCTTCTATACAGTTTTTTGATGGCTCCTCTGATTTGGCAAACAATTGGTCTTGGGATTTTGGAGATGGCAGTACCAGTACTTTACAAAATCCTACCCATCAGTATTTGAGCAGTGGCACCAAAACCATAATTCTGGAAGCCAGCAATTGTGATTATATGGAATATGATACCCTTACAATAGACGTACAACAGTCGGCTCAATTGTTCTTATCACCCAACTTTCAAGATTTGTCTATCCTCAATTGTGGAGATTCTGTGTCTTCTAATTTCTTAATTACCAATACTGGACAAGGTGATTTATTGGTAAGTTTTAACAACAGTAGTGAAAGCCTATTTGACTCTTTTGAAGAGGAAACAATCAATGAGACCGTTTGGGAATCAGTAACAGGTGTTATTTCTAATAGTTGTGGAGTCTATTCAGGAGATGAGGCACTTTATTTTGACAATGATTTTGAGAGAGAAGCCATCACACAAGCTTTTACTTTAACAGTTTTTGACACCCTTAGTTTTTACTTAAAATATGCATCTGAGTGGGGCAGTTGTGAAGAAGTTGATAGTGGTGAGCATATTGAAGTTTCTTACAGACTTATAGGTACGAATACTTGGGTAAGTATTGAGAATTTTGCAGATTTAAGCAGCTATCATTCTTTTAATCAAATCAATATAGTCCCCGATAATGCTTATATCAATATGCCTGTTCAATTTAGAATACGTCAAGTAGATCATTCAGGATCAGGTTCTGACAATTGGGCAATTGATGATTTTGAAATAAAACAGTTGAATGCCAATGTTTCTTTTTCACCCGAGACAGTTACTATTCCTCCAAACCAAAGCCAAACAATAAACTTTACCATTTATAGAAACAATCGTATAGAAGGCATTTATGACAATATGTTTCTTATTTCAACCAATATAGTGGAATTGCCTATTGTAGAATATCCCATTAATTTAACCATAGAAGGAGAGGGAATATTGGGCTTTCCTCAAGATTGTGAGGTATTTAATACTATCCAAGAATTTACGGTGGATAGCCAAAAAGTCGTATTATATAATAGTGGATGTGGTATTATTGAAATCGAAAATATCGTTTCTTCTCATTCCGACTTTATACTCAATTATCAAGGAAATACCCTTATTCCCAACGATTCTTTGGTCATTGATTTAATATTTGCTCCACAGACATTTGCCAATTTTGAAGAAACACTGACTATTACCTACGATAATGGTTTAGAAGCTATAATTTGCTTAGAGGCAATCTCTTTGGGCGCACCCCTTATTTCTTCTAATCCTGAAATTTTAGAATTGGAGTTAATTGATTGTCAAGATTCCCTTCAAGGCTATTTCACACTGTTTAACTCAGGAAATGGCCCCTTAAATTTTGCTATTCAAAGGGAGATCTTAGAAGATTTTGAAAATGGATTAGATGGTAACTTATGGACATTAGATGGCGGTGAGATAGGAGATGCCCCTTGTGGAAACAACTCGGGAAATACCAGTTGTTATTTTTATTTGAATGGAGAAAGGTCTTTAGAAACAAAAGATATGAATGTTACCAACCAGTCTACCATTTCCTTTTTCTTAAAATATGGAAATAGCAGTCTATGCGAATGGGTAGAATTTGGCGAACATGTGGTCTTTGAGTATTCTACAGACGGAGTGAATTGGAATTTAATCAATGCTTATGAAGACATAAATAATTCGCAATACATAGAATTTACCGAAACCATACCAATAGATGCGCTATCTCCTAACACTCGCTTTAGATGGATCCAACCTTCACATTCTGGCTCTTCTGCTGATTTCTGGGTTGTAGATGATATTCGCTTTGAGGGTTCTTCAAACGATTTTACTTTTGAAACCAATGAGGGAATTATTGGTGAAGGGAATTCCTTGGATGTAAACTTTACTTATTATAGACAGGATAAGCTTGTAGGTCAATATGAAGAAAACATTGTCATTATAAACAATGACCCCACCCAGTTACAGACTATTATGCCCGTTTCTGTAGTGATAAACGGAGCGGCTGAATTTGCTTACAATGGCCCTAATTGTTACGATTTTGGTACTATTTTTAATGGAACAACAACAGTGGATAGCATTTTTATAGAAAACACAGGTTGTGCCCCCTTGACAATTTCATCAGCAACGGCTTCTAATGCTGCTTATACCCTCTTATCCTATTCACAAACCATTACACCACAAGAAGCGGGAAGTTGGTTTACTTTAGAATTTGCACCCCAAACAACAGGTATTTTTGAAGCAACACTCAACATTAATACCCCACAAGGAATAGAAAATATTTGCATTTTGGGAGAATCTTTACCAGCTCCTGTAATTAGCGTTACACCTGAAGTCTTAAATATTAATTTTAATTTATGTTCAGATTCCGTTGTAGTCGATGTGCTTGTTGAAAATACTGGCGAATCAACACTAACATATGAAACCAACAATATTTTTAGCAGCGATTTGAGACTAGATACCCTCCTTACTCGTTGGCTACAAAATGGCCCTTCCTTAACACAATTGATTCCTAATTTTTACAATTTTTCTGGTGGAGAGTCTGGTACCTCTATATCAGATGGAGGAGGCGATATGTATGATACAGGAAACATCTTAAATACAAATTATACCAATTCAATCAGTTATACAGGAAATACGATAACTGCTAATAGTGCATTTGGACAAGAGGGACAATATTTTACGAGTAAGATTCCAGGCATGTTTTTAATGGCTGCCGATTTAGACGATGTATCCAGTTTTAGCATTACTGGAAATTTGGGTGCAGATGGTTCTGGAACCAAAGAAGAAACAACTTTGTCTTATACTTCTAATTTAAATAAAATGTATACAGGATACGCAAGCAGGGTCTATGATAGTTTTGATCCCAGCATCAATCACCTCATTATTACACAAAGTGATGACAATGTTGAAGCAAGTATAATAGCAGGAACTTCTAACGAAAATCATTTAATCAGTAACTTACAAAATACTAACAGAATCTATTATATTTTGTTTGCAACAAATAGCGGAAACAACTTTGTAAGTGATCAAATATTTCAAGATGTATTTGAAAACTTTGTAGAAGTTATCTTGCCCAATCTCAGTGATATTGTTTCTGTACAGCAAGAGGTAATCAACCTTGAACCGAATGACTCCTCTTCAATAAGTTTGGTTTTTCAAACAGAAGATTTACAACCAGGCATTTTTAATTTTGTATTACCAATCACTTCTAATGATCCTAATTCACCTACTACTTCTATTCCAGTAACAGTCAATGCAATAGATATTCCTTGTGCTGAATTTGAGTACAGCCAACCTGACGAATGTTTAGGGGAAATTCAGTTTACAGACCTTTCCCCTGTAGGAACAGATACATGGTTTTGGAGTTTTGGAGATGGAAATACAGCTAATATACAAAACCCAACACATACTTATGAAGAAAGTGGTACCTATACCATTAGTCTCATTTCTGGTAGCAACCTTGTTTTATCAGAGTACCTAATAACACTCAACCTATTGATTGAGAGCATAGAGGTTGCGATGGAATTTACAGAACTTTCAAGTGATGGAAGCATTTCGTTTAGTGGCACATCTGATGAAGGCGAAACATGGCTTTGGGATTTCGGAGATGGCACTACAGACGAATCACAAAACGTCAGCCATACTTATGAACAACCTGGTCTCTATACAGTAAGTCTAACCACCTTCGATGCCAATGGATGTTCAGGAACAGTAAGCGAAACAATTGGTTATATGGTTGGCATTCCTTCATTATCAACCAATCTACTCACTATTTTTCCAAATCCCAATCAAGGAATGTTTAGCATACAAAAAAGAACCGCTTCCACAAACATGAAAGTCAGTTTGTACGATGTCAATGGCAAACTGCTTATAGCACCTTTCTCAATATTCGAGGAAACAATCACCATTGATATTCAGAATCAACCAAATGGAATCTACTTACTAAAAGTGCAATCACAAGATGATATTTATTATAATAAAATTGTGAAGCAATAAATATTTAGAATAAGTTATATGCGTTTTTTTAGTTCTTGATGATTTCATTTCATTAGCATAACAGTTTAAAATTCTGATTTGGAGCGAACTGTTTGGTGCTTCGTCGTGACGGAAAGGCCTGCTATACGCTACTATACCAAAAGCCTATCACAAGCCTATGCGATACATTCCGCATAGGCACCAACGCTGCTTTTGGTATAACGCTGCTATCAGGGCTATTTGGAATGGTCTTGACGTATATCGTTTAAGTAGTTATGGGTGAGCATGTTAAGTAGTGTGACAGAATTAAGGTTACATTTGTGATGGGAGGCAAAAAATGGAGCGGTTCGACGCTTCGACATAACCATAGCTATGACGAGATTTTTTAACGAAGTAGGTGGCAAAAAAAAGCCATCATCAAATGTCAAGATAAATTTGTCAGACTACTTATGGAATGTTGTAGAAATAAATGCGATTTCTCTAGCAAAGATATTTTTTGATAGATGATTGGATTGCCGAAACGGGCAAAAATGGAGCGGTTCGACGCTTCGACATAGCAGGCTATGACGAGGCTTTTAAACGAAATATATCGGCTCGGACTGGCGACCCAGCTAAGAAGTAACAGTTATTTTTATAGCATTCCTATCCTACAAAATCACTCCTAAATTAATAATAGTGTTTACACTATCTACTTTTTATCAAAAAGCACTTTTATTTCATCAATCACCAATTACAAGTGATTGCTGTCATTGTTGCCAGACACGGTTTTAGAAAGCGGTGCATATCACCTTAAACGCAAGGTTCACAAAGGGCGCAAGGTGAAATCTCGTTCTACTTCTCTGCGAACCTTGCGTGACCTTTGCGCCTTTGCGTTAAAAGGAACAATGCAGAGAAAGCTCAATAATCATAACAGTCAACAACGGGTTTCTGTAGAGACTAATTCCCTAATCTACTAATACACTAACTCATAGAGACTAATACACTAATCTACCAATACACTAACTCCACAACATACTTTCCAAAACAAAGTAATTTCAAAAAAACAAACTTAAATTGACTAAAAAGTACACAAGGCTACCTATTTCTGCAAAAACTCGTTTTATCTTTGACTAAAAATTAAAGACAATATGTATTATCGAAATTTGTGGATTTGCCTTATAGTTCTCTGTGGAGGCTTTACAACTCAGGTGGAGGCTCAAGAATCTCCATTTGCGGACAATTTCCCAACCATCCAGATATTGAAAAATAATAGTGATTCTAAAGGGGTTCTTTTTTCTCGGAATGGCATTGAGAATGACCGTTTTGGAACGATTTATGATACGCATGGAACGTTGGTTTTTGCGCAAAATGCAAATGTCATTACGTGTTTGCATTATTATCCAGAAGTCAATAAAATCGGATATTATGATGCGGATATTGCTTGTTTTGTGATTCTAAATAGCAAATTTGAAGCGGAAGATACAATTTGTGCGGCCAGTGGGCAAGCTGATTTGCACGACTTCCATATTTTTCCCAATAATGATAAAATGGTTTATACGCCTTTAGATGTGGTTCTGGATTTGAGCGATGATTTGACGCCCAGTGATACGGCTCGTTTGGTTAGGCATTATATGATTGAAAAGTGGAATGATACGGGACAGCCTTATCTTTTTTGGAATACTCAAACGCATTTTGATATTACAGACAAACCTGATTATGTAAACCTCAATAGTACGGGTTCGCTAAATTTGTTTCACCTCAATGCGATTGAACCTGTCAATGATAGTATTGTGTTGTTGTCGTTGCGCAATATTGACCAAATTGCAAAGGTAAATCTGTATACAAATGAGGTGATTTGGCGTTTAGGGGGCAAACGCAATGAATTTACGTTTATCAATGATGAGCGTGGCTTTACGGATCAACACAATGTGCGTTTGCTCCCCAATGGGAATATCACGATTTTTGACAATGGCAATTATCACGATGTGCCGTATAGTAGTATGGTCGAGTACGAATTGGATGAGCTGAATATGACGGCTACGTTGGTTCGTCGCTCGGTAGCGGATAGTGTAAATGTAGCTGGCAAAAAAGGTGGTGGTCAGCGTTTACCCAATGGCAATGATTTGATTGATTGGGGACAAAATATTGCGGAACAAATAACGGTTTCGGAAGTTACGGCTGAGGGCGAAACGATTTGGGAAGCGTATTTCCCTAAAAGTAATTATCGAATCAGCAAACACGATTTCAAGTCGGATTTAATGGTTTCGGTAGACAGCCTTTTGTTTACAAATAGTACGCCCACCCTCTCGCTCAATCTCTACAATAACGGCAATGAAGCCATCACTATCAATGGCATACATTTAAGGGATCAAGATTTTGCTTTCAATACCCTTTTGCCCATTACGATTCAGGCGGAACAAAGTGCGGATTTTGACATTAGCTATCAAGGGCAAGGTCTTTCTGATGCGCTTATTGCGGATGTGCTTACGCTGCATTTTGATACAGAAACTCGCCGTATTGGACATCAAGTTGAGTTGATTTTCGACCCGACGATTACGGCTCTTGAAACGGCGGTAAGGAACAATCAAATGCAGTTATATCCCAATCCAACAAAGAATAATTTAGCCATTCGTTTTGACCAAAACATTCCAAACAAAATCGTTTTTTACAATGCTTTGGGTGTCGCCTTACAAGAAATCAAACCGACTTCCACGCAAGTGATTAATATAGAAAATTGGGCGACGGGTATTTACTATATTGGTTGTTATGATGCGATGGGTAAAGTGACTTATCAGCGTTTTGTTAAGCAATAAAAAAAGCTTTATTTTTTTCTTTTTTTGGAGCGAAAGGTAAAATGCTTCGTCGTTACGTTTAGTCCTGCTATCCGTTCTTATGGCAAAAGGAATAACCACAAAAACAAGAAAGAACCGCAACGACTTAAACTACTAAAACCACAAAAACGACTTAAACTAATTTGCCATACCACTCCTATCAGGGCTATTTTGCATGGCCGCTACCCTTTAGAATTTAAGATTTTAGTATTAGAACTTTAACCATCAGGGCTATTTTTCATGGCCGCTACTGCTATTTAAATTGCCTATTACCCACCATCCCTTTAATAAGAAAGCCCCATTCAAAAACAGGAATGAGGCTTCTATGAAGAAACTAAAACTATTGATTTACACATTAATTAATACCGTTCGATACCTTACCAACTAGCCCCGATAGTAGCGTTATAGCTTACAGTAGTGCTGTGGTTCTTGGTGCTGTAGTTCTTGGTTTGGTTCTTTTGTGATTGTAGTTCTTGTTGTAAGCTATAGTAGCGGATAGCGGGACTTTCCGTGGCGACGAAGCACCAAGCCATTCGCTCCAAAAAAATTAAAGTGTATATCAATAAATTTAATTTTCTTTTTATTTATTCATCTTCGTTAAATCTTCCACCATCGGCAGCACAAGTATTGACAATGGTAAAAATGCATTCAAAGGAATCTACACAATCCTCTGGAGTTGTTAGTGTATAGATTAGTGTATAAGTAGGCCCTGCTACTAATAATAAAGGGTCTAATTCATCATTGACCACACCCACAGCACCTGTGCCTGACCACACTCCTACTGCACCAACAGCATTGTTATTATCTACTGGATTTAAAGGTACATTTCCTTCACAAAGCGGAACAGGAGCACTTGGACAATCAAAGAAAGCATCAGGTGTTTGCCCAATATCAAAAGTTGCTTGCAAGGTCGTTTCGCAGCCTGGAAAAGCAGGTGTGGTGCCATCCCATTGGTCATTGATAAAAGTACCTGTAAAGGTAATGTCAATGGTATGTGTGCCTGCTGCCAAAGTCGATGGGTCAAGACCTACAACGGCTGTATTGTCGATTTCTACGATGGTTGTACCTGATGCTCCCGTAGGAGATACAATGCTTACTAAAGCTCCTAAATCCGCTATTCCTTCTTCATCTGTACAATACAAAGCAGCCGTTCCTGCAAAGTTAATGACAGGGTAAACACAATTATTGCTTTCCATCAATGGGTCAAGATTTGAATCTAAGACATCATTGCCCATATCATCCACGACAAAAACGACATAGCCTACTCCATCGGTATGTGTAAACATCAGTTCATAATTACCCGAACCTGCTGGTGTTTCAGGGATAGGATCTCCTACATTTAAAGTCGTTCCTACCAAAGTACTGGCAGCACCAATTTCTAACATTAATCCTGAGTTGGCTGTAACCGTAACTGTTTCTGTGAATGTGCCATCTCCTGCACCATTGGCAGATTGGTCATCACTACAAGTACAAGGATCAGTGATTTGAATTTCACCACAAGGACCTTGGCAAACAACTCCATCACAGCCCATCACCATTTCGCTTCCACTATCATCGGGATATACACATCCAGCGGGAGCAGTGGCAGTAAATGCAGGGGGTATTTGTACCCATACATATGTATCTGCTACGGGATCATTGGTCGTTGGACAGTCTGTTGAACAACCATCTATTGGGCCACCAGTCATCCATCCTTCGGAAGATATTGTAGGGCAGGTGCTATTAGTGATAACAGGGGCAACGCTACAACCTGTACTTGGCGTGACATTGATGACAAAGTTGATTGGGTCGGGATAAACTGTTACCACAAAACTAAAGTCTTCAAACTCATCAGCATTACCAGCAGCAGCAGGATCTGTACATTGTAAACGTCCATAGATGGTAACATCCATTGTCATACAAGTCATATTCGTTAGAGGACCAGCATAGGGAGTTGCAAAACCTGCATCTGTAAAATAAGTATAAGCTCCTTGGTTATTGCCTGTTGCATTGACTTCAGTTTCAGCAGTTGCAAAATCAGGCTCACCACCCGAACAAACGGCTTGTGCTGTGATAGCTGGGGCAATGTCTGGGCAGTCTGTACAAGAGATAACTGTAATATTACAAGTAATAAAATCTTCACAAAGTCCATTTACGGAAGTTAGTGTATAAGTAATAGTGTAAGTACCAGGACCTGCTGCTACTGGATCAAACATATTATTGGCATCTACAAAAGCAGCACCACTACCTGTAATTGCAAGAGTAGGTGCACCATTGGTTGCCAGAGCAGCATTATTATCAGTGTATGCTAAATCAACTAAGCCAGCATTTGAACATACATCAGCAGCAGGACAAGTAACTTGTGGGTCAGGATCAGCATCCACAAGTATCGTAGATTCATCTACTGCATAACAACAGTTTCCCATAGTTCCTTGATCTGCGGTAGTGTAGTGTTCGTAAGTAATAGTATGTGTTCCAGCACCAGCTACAGTTGGATCAAATACCCCTGTTGCAGAGATACAAGCTCCACAAGTAGCAGTATATGTTCCACCACCAGCATTTGGACAAGCATCGGCATCTACTCCTGTTTCAGCAGGAATTGCGCTAGGAATATCTACTCCACCATCTTGGGCATTTGGACCAGCAACATCACTCATATTGTTTAGCTGGAAAGCTCCAGCACTTGTACATGATGCAGCATCTGGAATATCCGCTTCAGGTGGACCAACATGACCTCCATTATCATCTGTATTGTTAATGACAATGTCAAAAGTATTGCTAGCTAAACTAAAGTTTTCAACCAATACTAATATTCTATCACAGGATGTTACTGGGATGGCAGGAAAATTACTACTACAACCCGCCGCTGCAGTTCCCCACGAGGTGCAACCACCAGCTGCAGGTGCGAAAGAGCAAGTAATTTGATCATCTGCTGTAATATCACAGGGTGTCGTTCCAGGCGGAATATTGAATATTGCGACATCAAAAAAACCACTATTAGCATCACCATCTACCAGCGCATCAATACCACCTCCTTCTGCCACGTTGAAGACAATATAAGCAGCTGAATTACTAATATTTACTAGGCAGGATGATGGGTTTACGTTCATGGTTGTAAAAGCCACACCATCAACTGAAGAACAGCAGGTTTCAGCTAAATTACTTTCGCATTGCCCAAATGCAAGATTTTGAAAGGTTATTAGTATGGCAAATGCTAATATTTTGTTTAGAATTTTACTCATAATTAAGTTACATATTTAGTTTAGTCAATAGATTCATAAATAATCATGTTAATCAAAATTGATGATTATAATGGATTACGTTAATTTAAAATTTTCCAATATATAGAAACAAGATTGTCAAGTAATTATTGTTCAATCACTTTGTTTAAATTATCATCGAAAAAATCATAACTATCTGATTATCAACACTAGTATTTTTCTATCACCACAAAATCTTACAATCAGCAAAATTGGGTGCTGCCCCCACAATAAAGTATGGAAAAATGATAGAGGACTGAAAATCAATAAATTGCATTTTTTCTAAAAGATTGCAAATCAACTAATTACCGATTTCCATACAATAGTCGCACACTACCAAAATTTTTATAGATTTATAAAAAATATATGTGAAAGAAATTAAAATATAATTTTGTTTAGATTTATACCGATTTAAAAATAGTTTTAGCTTTTTTGTGATTTCATTATGATAAGTTTTTTCAGTAAACAATAAATTATTTTAGAAAAGTGTATTTTGTGGTTTTTTACTAATATAAATAGAAGGGAGTCAAGACTTAATATGTTATTTTTCGATTTTTTATAGACTTGATATAGTGAAAATGAACTGACCCCGACCCAGAGGGTCGGAGTATCTGAATAACCTCTGACAACGGTTACTCTTCAATACAAATTTTTCGGATTAGTCACCACCATCCCCGACCTAAAAGGTCGGAGTATGCTCCTAAAGAATCAAGATTTGGTGTAGTCTGAGTTTTTGTTTTTTATCATGAATTATGTGTTAATGCATATTATTATTATTTTTACAAAATGTCTTTTTAAAAATTGTAAATCATTACCTTTTTACAATATTTTTTTGCATAGAACTGTTATTTTATTACTTTTGATGAAGCAAATATAGTAAAAAGGAAGTCATTTTATTTATTTTATTTGTTTTTTTGGTAAAAAGCTTAACTCATAACAATGCATTTCATATGATTTATTCACATACAAAACGTACTATTTTTTTGAGAAATTCTAACTGGACTTTTAGTAAAAAAAGTATTTTTATTGTGGTAAAAAGTTTAAAGTCATATATTTTTATATATAAATAATTTTCAATTAAATTAAACTTTTGGGATAAAAAAAGATAAGAAAGTAGTACAATAGAAACTAATCCAGAGGTGATACTGAATAATAAAAAAAACAAGAATTAGTTGATGATTTTTGTATCAATCTTGTCAATATATTGAAGCCTCATTGAGCAACTTACATATAAGTCTATCTTGTATTGAAAAAAAATGCTATTTCTTAATTGACTTTTTTGTTTTTTAATTTTTGTTAAGAAGTTGTGTCCTTTCCAAATAGCCCCGATAGAAGTGGTATTGCTGTGTTGTGGATTGGTGTTGTGGATTGGCAGCAGCAATGAGAACGGATAGCGGGACTTTCCAGAACGACGAAGTAATGTCTATTCGCTCCTAAAAAAGATGAGAATGATAAGAAAAATAGTATTTTTTATTGGATGGATGAATTTAATGGCATTTTGGGCTTGTAATTCTGAGCAAGATGCAAAGTTGTCCTCTACTTTTATTGGAAAGCAGTTTACATTACAAAAACAGACTGGAATTTCTTTCCAAAACACAATCACTGAAACACCACAAAATAATATTTTAAATTATGATGCCTTTTATGGAGGAGGCGGAGTAACAGTGGCAGATTTTAATAATGATGGTTTGCCTGATATTTTTCTAACAGGGAATCAAGTGCCTAATGAATTGTATTGGAATCGGGGAGACTGGCAATTTCAAAAAGCAGAAATAGCTATTTTGGAAAAACAAAATCGTTGGTCAAAAGGGGCTAGTGTCGTGGATATCAATCAGGATGGATGGTTGGATATTTATGTCTGTAATTCAGGACCTGACTTTTCAAAAGGAAAAAGAAAAAATCAGCTATTGGTCAATGATGGCAAAGGTGGTTTTACAGAAGAAGCAGCAAGTTATGGTATTGATGATGATGCAGGAAGTAACATGGCTTCCTTTTTTGATTATGATAAAGATGGGGATTTGGATTTATTCATTAGCAATAGTAGTCAGTTCGATAAGTGGGTAATTAGTGATTATGATCGAATGGAAGAAAGTCTGAAAAATGAAACCTATGCTCATCTTCCAAGTTATCACAGTCAAAGTTGTCATTTTTATAAAAATACAGGAGGTCGTTTTGAAGATATAACAGAACAGTCTGGTATGTTGAAGTTGGGGTATGGATTGGGGGTAATTACCAAAGATTTTAATGAGGATGGATGGACTGACATTTATGTTGCCAATGACTATCACATTCCCGATAATTTGTACATCAATCAAAAAAATGGAATGTTCAAAGATGAGATAAAGTTGAGAACACGTCATACACCTTTCTTTTCGATGGGATGCGACTTTGAAGATATTAATTTGGATGGTTTTGCTGATTTAGTGGTTTTAGATATGTCTCCTGTGGGGCATTATCGTTCCAAAACCTTGATGTCGTCTATGGATGCCACTAAGTTTTATTATTTGGTCAATAACAAGCAATATCAGCATCAATATATGTTTAACTCCTTACAGTTAAACAATCAACAGGGCTTTTTTAGAGATATTGGTCTGTTTTCAGGAATTGCTAAAAGCGAATGGAGTTGGGCAGCATTGCTCAACGATTTTGACTTAGATGGCTACAATGATTTGTATGTAACCAATGGTTTTAAAAGAGATACCAAACACAACGATTGGAGGAATGAACTATTGGTTTTAGAAGAACAAAAGGCTGATGAACAAGCTTTCTTTGAACATTTACAAAAAACGCCTTCTCAAAAAACCAAAAACTTCTTATTTAAAAATAATGGAGATTTGACATTTTCTAAAGTTCAGGATGAGTGGGGACTTGATCAAGAGACTTTTTCTAACGGAGCGATTTATGCTGATTTTGACCTAGATGGCGATATGGATTTAGTGGTCAATAATGTAGATGAAAAGGCTCATTTATATAAAAACAACGCTATCGAAAAAGGCAATAAATATTATTTGAAAGTAAGATTGAGCAAAAATGGTAAAAACTATCCTAAAGAAGCAATAAATGCTCAAGTCCGTTTATATAAAGAGGACAAGGTTTGGTTCAAAGAATGGCACTCTGTCGCAGGCTATCAGTCGAGTTGCTTGATGGATCATCTAATTTTTGGGTTAGGAAAGGTAAAGACTTTGGATAGTATAGAAGTCGTATGGCATACAACCAAAGGGAATGAACGCATCTCCAAACTTCAAAATGTAACAAGCAATCAACTAATAAGTATCGATTTTAAAGATGCTAAAAAAATAAATGATGTCGATATCAAAATAAATACTCCGACCTTATTTTCCAACATCAAAAGTGTTCAACACAATTTGGATTTTCGGCACATTGAAGACTCCTTCAACGACTTTGAACAAGAAATCCTATTGCCACATCGAATGTCACAGTTAGGCCCAAATTTGTCGGTTGGTGATCCCAATGGTGATAGACAAATGGACTTTTTTATTGGGGGAGCTAAAGGACAAACAGGACAGCTTTTGGTACAAAAGGATGGCATTTTTTATAAAACACAAGGACTGCCCTGGCAAACCCAAGCTGAATTTGAAGATATGGGAAGTCTCTTTTTTGATGTAGACAATGACGGCGATGAGGACTTATACATTGTCAGTGGTGGAAGTAGCAATACAACTGATGTTTTTCAAGATAGGTTATATTTGAATGAAGGAGAAAATGGTTTTAGAGATGTTACTAAAGAACGCTTGCCTATTATTCGTAGTAGTGGCTCTAAAGTCATTGCCAATGATTTTGATAAAGATGGTGACATAGATTTATTTGTTGCAGGACGGCATGTTCCACAAAAATATCCCCAATCACCTGTCAGTCATTTACTTATTAATACGGATGGAAATTTTAAGGATAAGACGGTGAAAATAGGTGGAGAAAAACTACAAAAAGCGGGTATGCTCACCGATGCAATTTGGATGGATATAGACCAAGACCAAGATGATGATTTAGTGCTTGTTGGAGAATGGACGGGTATCCAAATTTTTGAAAACCAAAATGGTCAACTTAATTTTAAAGACCAGTCGCTTACAGCATTAACAGGTTGGTGGCAATCGGTAACGCCCGTAGATTTTGACCAAGATGGCGACCTTGATTTATTGGTTGGCAATATGGGTAAAAACTCCAAGTTTAAAGCTTCTGTTCAAAAACCATTACATATAAATGCAACTGATTTCGATAACAATGGCACTAATGATATTGTATTGAGTACCTATGATGGGACTAAACGAGTTCCTGTGCGTGGACGACAATGCTCTTCCGAACAAATGCCTTTTATTGCTGACAAGTTCCCAACGTACAATAGCTTTGCCTTAGCTGGATTAGAGGAGATTTATCCTGAAGAAAAAATAGAAAAAAGTGTGAGTTTAAATATTGTCACCTTAGAAAGTTACTTAATAGAAAATTTAGGAAATTATCGTTTCAAAAAACATCTTCTTCCCAATATTGCTCAATTGGCTCCAATCAATTCCTGCATGTTATTTGATATTAATAAAGATAAACTGCCTGATTTGTTAATTGCGGGCAATCTTTATGAAACCGAAGTGGAAACGCCTCGTTATGATAGTGGGATTGGTCAGGTACTTATCAATAAAGGCGATTTCAAAGTAGAGGCAGTATCTATGAAAGAGGCTGGTTTATATTTGCCAATGGATGTCAAGGATATGTGCAAAGTCCCCACTGCCTCTGGAGATATTTTAATTATCGCTAACAATAATAACTATTTACAATGTTACAAAAGCAATTTTTAGCTTGTTTTTTTCTTGTTTTTTTCTTGGCAAGTTGCCAACAAAAATCTGAATTGATAGAAGCTTTACAACCGACATATGAGGTTGCAAAACCCACCTTAGCCGATATTATTAGCAATCAATACGATCAGCTTATTTATGATGAACTTGCCAAACAGCAAGTAAAGGATAGTACACGATACATCGTCAAAGTCCATATTTATGATAAAGAATTATATGCTTTCCCTATAAAAAAAAGCCCTCGTTTAGACCACCACATCTATCGTTTTAAGAATGAGGATGAAGTTTTTCGAGGATTGCGTGACAACATAGAAGGCTTCCACGATAGTCGTTTTAACAAGGATTTGGGAATTGCTAAAATGTATTTTGAAACCAATACGCCAGATTCGTCATTACAAAAATTTTTGAAAATGTGTGTCTTTGAAAACTATCAAATCGTTGAATTGAAGTAAGAATGACTTTTATACAAATCATGAATTATACACAATAATATTTTTTTTATTAGGAGCGAAAGGTAAGGTGCTTCGTCGTTACGGAAAGTCCTGCTATCCGTTAAAGGGCGGAGATGTAAGGCATTTCAAAAATGCCTTACATCTAAATCCGCCCTACCACTCCTATCAGGGCTATTTTGCATGGTCGCTACTGCTATCTAAAGTAAAAGAACGTAGTATTTTCCCTTCTAATTCTTAAGCCATCCCGCAATACTTATGCGGTTTCTTGTAAGGGAAGGAAATACTTCATGTTCCATTTCATCACTTTTAAAAAACACAATCCGTCCACCTAATGGAGATATGTCTTTTTGCGCCCCTCCTTCTGGATACAACGACAAAACACCACCATCTTCTTGTTGCCAAGCCTCATTCAAGTACAAAATGATTGAATATTGTCGCCCCTTATCGCTTTTGAATTGATCTAAATGACGTTTATAAAAACTCTTTTTCTCATAATGCGCATAGTGGGATTCAAACTCCTTGATGGAGGTATAACAAGTTGTATTCAAATGGTTAATGAAGTCCCCTATCTTCTTTACAAAACCTGCTTCATATTCGTTCTCACTTTTGTCCTCAATCCATTTAATTTTATCTCCTCTAAATAGCTTGTCCTTTTGATATTCCGTTTTGTTTCCAATGCCTGCGGCTTTCATGTCTTCGGACGCTCTCAATCGCTTGATATTGTTTCTTAGACCTGATATGGTGTTTGTATCAAAAAAGTCATCACAACAACCATATTTATCGTTAATTAGCCCTTGAATCAGCACTTCAAATTGGCTGTGTTCTTGCTCTTGTTCCTTTTTTGTATGCATAATCGTAAGATATTTAAACAAATCTAATCTTTTATTTTGCATATCTTACTTAAAATCAAAAACTAAAATATTTATTAACTTTACACTCACCTTTTATCAGTGGTTGAAACCGTCCAAAATAGACCCGATAGTAGTGGTATGGCTAATCTGGTGCTGTAGTTCTTAGTGCTGTGGTGCTGTGGTTCGGTTCTTACGTGATTTGTGGTTCTTGGGTAGCCATAAGAACGGATAGCGGGACCAGACATGACGACAAAGGAATTGACCGTTCTCTCCTAAAAAAAACAAACTAAAATGGAAATATATAGCACAAGTATTGATGGAACAAAATTCGACTTCCATGTGGTTAAAAACCTGACCAGACCTTGCATTTGTGGTATTCCTGCTTGTGGTCGAGAGGCGGCTCTATGGTATGAAAAAGAGACAAAATCTATTGCGCTTATTTTTGATGGTGGGTTTTTAGAATCAATGATTTCAAAGTTTCTTGAGCAAAATAAGGTAGATTATAAACTACTTCCAGAATTTATACAAGAATGGAATGAGTCCAAAGGTTGGGAAGATGCTT
>ENA-ORXM01001922-ORXM01001922.1-marine-metagenome-genome-assembly--contig:-NODE-1922-length-26497-cov-4.922824_pt1 | contig 26497 bp, 18 predicted proteins | sample MGYA00237867_ERZ511480 | MGnify/ENA primary metagenome ERZ511480 (study PRJEB26309, sample SAMN06266103) | marine metagenome | isolation source: Algal blade | place: United Kingdom:Sidmouth, United... | reverse complement strand
TTGTTCCCAAACCCAAGCGGTTCTCATGATATCATCGATGTTTCTTGTTGGCTTCCAACCTAACTTGGAAGAAGCATTTTCTAGATTAGCATAAATTGCAACCACATCACCAGCCCTTCTTGGTCCAATTCTGTAGTTGAGTTTTTGATCAGTACTTCTTTCAAAAGCAGCGATTGCTTCGAGTACGGACACGCCTTCGCCGATACCTAGGTTATACACTTCACAATTGTCTGAATTCTTATTATCGTGCAAATATTGGTAAGCTTTTGTGTGTGCATTTGCTAGATCCATCACGTGGATGTAGTCTCTTATGCATGAACCATCTCTGGTATCATAGTCGTCGCCAAACACGACAACTTCTTCTCTTTTGCCAACTGCTGTTTCGGTAATAACCGGCACCAAATTGGTAGGTGCATTTCTGGAAGACTCGCCGATCTTTCCACTTTCATGGGCTCCAGCTGGGTTAAAATATCTTAGGTTTATTGCTTTGAAATCTTTGTTTGGAACACAAAAATCGTGGATGATCTTTTCTCCCATCTGCTTGGTTCTTGCATATGGACATTCTGCTTCTTCAAATGGTGTATCTTCCATCACAGGCAGATCTTTTGCATTTCCGTACACGGAACAAGAAGAAGAAAAAATGAAGTTATTTACTTTAAATTCTTCACAACAAGTCAGCACATTAAGCAAGCTTACCAAATTATTATTGAAGTATTGAATAGGCTGAAAAACAGAATCTCCAACACTTTTTAGAGCAGCAAAATGGATGATGCCGTCAATCTTTTCATTCCGAAAGATCTTTTTTGTTTTTTCAAGATCACATAGATCGATCGTATAGTTCTTTACCCGCTTTCCGGTGATCTCTCTGATTCCCTCTAAAACTTTCAGATCAGAATTAATGTTATTGTCCACAGAAATCACCTCAAACCCATTATTGATCAGATCAACGATCGTATGACTGCCAATATATCCGCATCCACCAGTTACTAATACTTTCTTCATGCTATTTTTTAACTTTGTTGTTTAAAAGTGATGCAAAGGTAATTATCCTTTTCATTTCATCATACTATCTGAACTTCCAATGCCGCAAAAGATTTTGGAATAATTCAGTTGATAGCAAGGCAAAAAACGCAGGCATAGCAGAGCTATGGCGAGTATTTTTAACGTAGCTAACGATTGAATTAGCCAAAATATTAGCGGTGATTGTAAGATTCAAATAGTATAATTATACTATTCAAAAATATTGCCTAAGAATGCTTGATTTAAAACAATTAACAGAAGAAATAAATACAATCGCCCTGAAAGCGGGTGATGTGATCCTAACGGTATATAATAGTGACGAAATGGGTATCAGCGAAAAAAGCGATGCCTCTCCCCTCACTATTGCTGATAAAAAGGCTAATGATGTGATTTGTGATGGCTTAAAGGCCTTAAAAGATCAATTTCCTATCATTTCTGAAGAAAATAAGGAAATAGCCTACGAGGATCGCAAAAATTTTGAAAAATTCTGGGTCGTTGACCCTTTAGACGGCACTAAAGAATTTATCAAAAGAAATGGGGAATTTACCGTCAACATAGCTTTGGTTGAAAATCACAGTCCTATTCTTGGCGTGGTTTATACGCCTTGCACAGGCGAGTTGTTTTTTGGCTACAAAGGTGGCGGTGCTTTTCTTAAGGACAAAGATGGTCTTCGTTCTATAGAGAGCAAAGCTTTTACTTTGAAAGACAAGGGTCTCAAAATGGTCTGCTCCAGGTCTCACCTTAATGACGAAACTCAATCTTTCGTGGATGGTTTTACGGAGCCGGAGTTGGTTGCAAAAGGCAGTTCCTTGAAGTTTATGATCCTTGCAGAAGGCCAGGCTGATATTTATCCGCGTTTAGCACCTACTATGGAATGGGACACGTGCGCAGCACAGATCATTTTGGAAGAAGCAGGAGGTGCTGTGATCGATCAGGATACGAAGGAGCCGTTGAGGTATAATAAGGAGATCTTGAGGAATCCACATTTTATAGCTTATGGGAAGGTAGTAGATGTCAGTTGATGGATGTTCCATGCTACATTGTGCGTGCCTAACATAGCCTGCCTTTTTTTAATAATTATAAATCTAGAATTTTGCCCTATTAATAATGAGCTGAACCATACCGGCGGTGTCCAACTTAAATACAACTATCGGTAATTTGGTCGAGGAGTTGTATGGGAATGCGGTGGGTGCCGATAGGCGTATTCCTTTGAGTTATGTCTAAGCAAATTCACAAATAATTTGCCTGATAACGCATCAGTTAATTTTTTCTTTTCAAATCACAATACAACATCCTGTTTTATATTTTTTATAATGGCAATATGAAAACTAAAATGCTAGCTAAGTAATAAGGAATTTTCAGTTAAGCTTTTTAATAAAAATCGATGTTCACAAACTAAATATTTGAATTTAAAATAGATATAGCATTCTTAGCACTTAAAATGATATCCATTTGCATTGCAATATCCGATAAAGTAGAATAACTTTTTACCGAGTTATCTTCAGATTCATAGTTGTCTCGAATAGTTTCTAATATTAAAGTGGCTTTTTGTAATTCATCAACGGAAGTTGAAAGAATGTATTGCGAATAATAATCGTATTTCTCTTTCTTTAAGAAAGGTTTAGTTTCAACCAATAATTCAACTAAAGCGTCACAATCTATTCCTTTCTGCGTAACAATTATATCCAAGTATTTTTCAAGTATTTTATTTCTCTGTGAACTATTTTCAGCTCTTAACCCAGCACGATGTGCTGTTTCATAAGAAATAAATTGTAGTGCTGTCGATAAGTCTGGCTGATATACCATAGGGTCAACATCAAAATCAACAAAAGCCTTCTCTGCCATGGAATTTAATTCGAATAAGTCAAGTTTGAATTTATTTTTATTGAGCTTTGCCGCAAAAGGTAATTGCAATGATATACATTCTGAGGTAGGAGTGGTTTTTTCGTGATTAAATAAACGGTAGTGAAATGAAAGTTTGTTTTCTCCATAATTCTTTAAACTCATGTAAGCTGTGACTTCATCACTCCTTTGAACCAAATGTTCATCAAAATCATTAATTTTATTTGTAATCTCCTTTTGACAAGAGAATGTCAAAAATATAACCGAAAGAAAAAATAATGTTTTAGTTGAAATTTTCATTTTTCTAATTTTAAGATTTTTAAATTAACAGCCTGTACAGTTACTTAAGCATTCAACCCAAGAATCAATATCCGGACAATTATCACATGCTACAGAAAAAAAACATGGTGAAGCAGGGCCACCACTGCCGCTTCCACCGCCGCCTCCACCGCTTAATAAAGAAGGACAACATTGCCATGTATTGAAATCTACAACCATCCAGCAATCAATTGATGGATCTGTCTCGCAGTTTGGATTGTATGATGTATTAAATCCAGAACCATTATTGGACCACCAGAATTGAATCCAATCGCCGGAAATACAATCGCCTTCAATCCCGTTATCTGGATGTGTGCCTGTATCGTTAAAGTACGTAACCCAATAATCAATATTTCCAGCACCAGGCCCTGCACAATCAACCGAATTTTCATAACCCGGTGGAGGTGGAGGTGGAAATATTTGAGAAAAAATTGTAAAGTTAAAAAGTAGGAAGATTACAAGAAATATTGTTTTATACATTTTCATTCTTCGTTTGTTTAAATTCTTTGTTAATGATATAATTTTTCTTGGATAAAAACAAATATTTAATTCACATGGCACTTTTTTTAAAATTAAGTCACAAAGCTAGTTGAAATTCGCCTCTATTTTTGAGAGGGTTTTGCAATATAATCTTTAGTGACTATCCGCATACTGTAAAGTACTAAGCTTTAAGACCGAAGGCATCCCATTGGGAAAAGCTTAGTAGACATATTCTTGAAGTAGAAATCTATCAAATTAAAAAAATACCATTTAAGAGATCATTACTCAACAACCACCAACTTCCCCTTTTTTAATATTTCATCTTCTTTTAAAATGCTGTACAAGTACATACCTTGCAGAACATCTATATCTGATATATGCACACTACCAACAACATCTAAATTTTTTAACTTATAAACTTCCCTCCCTTGCATATCAAATAGCTGAAACACTACTTCCCCTTTTTCAAAGGAATCAAATTCAATAGAAATTTCTCCCGATGTAGGATTTGGATACAGTATAATGGCGTCTTCTGACCTTTCATTTATAGCAGCCTGTTCGATTGCAGTTGTTAATTCGGGCGGAAACTTTTTTGCGCTATCGCATACTTCTCCAGTACCTAGTCTATAATTTGGATAACTGGGCAATGTACCTATATTATAGGCTGGAACTTTGATGTTTTGTTGAAGTCCACAGTCGACTCCTTTTTGATCTGGGTGATGGATAACGTGAATTGTATTTGTACTATTATGAGCGGATAGATATATCCGACAATCTGGACCACGTTCCATTCTAAAGAAAGGGGTTGGATATCCCCATAAATCATCATAATTTTCTTCCCAATCAAAGACGACTACGCTCTCCGCTACATCTGCACGCCACATATCGTATTGATAGATCTTTTTCCAATGACAAGTATAAAGAAATCGACCTGATGAGGAAAATGCAAGTCCAGCTCTCCCACCAGTAAAATCTTGTGGTGCTTCTAGAAATTGATAGTTGGATAATTCTCCAGTTTCTCTGTCAAAATCAAATATTTGTAAACCATCAGCCTCTCCAATAATTACAAATTTTGAGCCATCTGGAGAAAAACTAGAATAACTTTCAGATTCGTTATTGTCCGATAATCTTTTTCCTATTGCTTGAGTTTTTTTTGAAATATTCCCTTCATTATCCAAATTGATAATAAGTTTTTTATCGGAAAAACGTTTGGTCGAAACTATCCACCAATTTTCAAGGTCAATACTTTTTGTTGCTGTCAGCACACTGATATCTACTGAGTCTTCAACCAAAATATTTTTCTCCGAAACGACATATTCGTTATTGGTTTTTTCGATGATGCTCATCAATAAATACCCTATTCCAAAATTTTGTTCAACCTCTGCTCTTTTATGAAAAAGATAACAATCTCCCGAGCCATCCATGATTGGCAATGCAAGCATGGATTGGCTATCTGCTATATAAGCAGACAAATCACCTCCCAAACAAAAGTCATCGGCTGTTTCCCCTTCATTTAATCCATCTCCATTTTCTAATATTTGCCCATTTGAATCATACAATTCACATCCATTTGATATGAAAATTAATTTCCCCAAACTGTCACTGTAACTTGCATTGGATGTATACATATCGTATTCTTTTTCAAAAATATCGATCTGTATAATTTCTTCATTAAAGTTTATCATATTCCCATCACTATTAATATCTTCTCCTCTATTCTCATATGACCCAAATACCCAGTTATAGTCATGCTTTTGACCATGCATACATGAGGAGAATATTAAAATATAAGTAACAACCAAAAAATATTTCATAAGTATTGATTTCAAAAGGGAGCCTTATAAAAAGGCTCCCTTTTGTCTAATTATTTAATATAAACAATTTTAGTATTAAGGTTCGACCCATTGGTTAAATAGTAAATGCCTGCAGGTAAATTATTTAATTGAATGGATTGATTCCCCCTCTTCAATTTATACACACTTAGTATTTTCCCAAATTGATTGAGTAGTTTCAAATCAGCATCTTCTTCCAACTCAATTGTAAAGTCTCCATTATTTGGGTTAGGATAAATAATGGGTCTCTTGTCTTCATTGTCAGTTTTACGAAATTGCGTTTCAACACATTCGTCATAATCAGAAAAATCTGTAAGAATATGAGTATTATAGATGATTCGAGCCAATAAAACACCTGGACCATCATCAGCGGGACATTGAGTTGCTAAGGCAAATATATTATCCCAATCTGTAGATACTAATGCATCTTGTCCACCTTCCAATAACCGTAAATAAGTTAACATTGAAAATTTCATGTTATTTTCAAATGAATTATCCCCAATAAAATCATCCATCTGATTCACTATATTTTCAAATGTTGCATCCTTTTCAGATTTCCAATGAGTATAAGCTGGATATCCGTTGTCTATGTCTGTTTGTATTTGATTTGTCAATTGAGTCAATTGGCTAGTCATAGTTGACAAATTGGAATCCTCATCTTCGTTTTGGATACTTTGATAGAGATCAGTATATGAGTTCAAATCATCTAAAATATTTTCAGAGATTGAAAATTGGTCTGCTTGCCAAAGTTTAACCTCCAACCAAATATCATGAAAAAATGAAACTGAATTTGTAGTTGACAGATAATTATTCACATCATTTTCCATAGTTGTATGGCTAAAATCATTTTGACTTATGTATGGAAATTGTACAAACTGACTCATCCAATTGAGCGCATCTCCTTCAGCCAAATCATACAATTCAGCGTTTACCACATCTTGGATATAATCTTCAGAGGGCGGAGTCAAAGGTCTTTCCTCTTGGCAATTAGGATCGGGCATACCGACTTTTTGCTTATAAAAATCTTCCACTTCACCTGTTCCAGAGTAGGCTTGAAAATAAGGTGGTGTATAACAGTCGTTATTTTGGTCTCCTTGCGATAATACTGTAAACTTACTTTTCTCAACAGAAACTGCCTCCATTCCGGCATGAGATAAATCTAGATTACTATTATTTGACCAGCAATTGTATTTGGAATATTGAGTACCGATAATAGCGTTTGTCGTTAGAGAAACTCCTGTTTCAAAGTTGCTAATGTCATTGCATCTAAAATCGCATCGACCATTATCCAATCTAAATACCGCACCATACTGACCCCCATCTAAATTATTTTCTCTATAATCTCCAGAAGTTGAAAGTGTCGTGCTTATGGAAGTAAATCGATCTCCACCCGAAATTTCATTATCAAACACAGATATGTCCGGACTAAAGAGTACAGAAATACCTTGTCCACGACCTGTAAATTCAATCCTGTTACTGTGAACATTAAAGTTGTTTCCCCCACCTATAGATATACCATAAAATCCAGCTTGATCATTAACAATGTGATTATCCATAATATCCCAAGAGCCGCCTTCTTGGTCATTAAATTCGTTAAACAAACCATTGTTGCAAAGTATGTTGGCTTGGTGCCCACTTAAAGTACTCAGATCGTTTTGCTCAATCAACGCCGTACTTGGAAATGAAAGATTTCCATGAATTCCAATACCATGAGCATTAATGGTATTGTATCTGATATCATGATGATGATTGGTATTCTGATTTAGATGTATAGCTGTGTTTTGAATTTCTTGAAAGCTTGCGTCTAAAATAGAGACATCGCTACCTTTGACCTCAATACCAAAATTGACATTTTTAAAATCATCCACTCCAAATGCGTTGGCTCCTGGTTCATCTTCTAAGCCATCAAAAGAAAAATTAAATGCATTGGCACCGAATATAAAACCTTCAATGTTTTCAATATATATTCCTCTATCCATAGATTCAAAAGTAGAAAATCCAACTTGTAGATCTAAGCAGTTCTGGGAAAGGATGCCATTATTCAAATTCTTATATTTGTTCAACTTCGAATTTCCAGTCACCTGACTCGAAGCATCAAAGTCTCCAACTAATTGTATGTATAAAAAATTTCTAATAAAGACGCCAATATTAGGCTTTCCAGTGTAAGGAATTAAAGAAGGGCCAGTATCAAAAGGGTTTTTAAAATTTGGCATTAGGCCTGTCCCCTCGAAAGTTACTCCCTCTAACGCTTCAACGTAGGAGGAACTAATCATATAATTGGCATCAATAAATGCTAACCCACTATTCCTGAAATCGAAGAATTCCACTTGATCTAAATTTATTCGACCGTGATTTTGGACAACAATGCAACTATTGGCGCCTTCAATTGATGAATTTTTTATAATTATTTTAGCAAAAGGTTCAACTGTGATACCTTCCCAGAATTCTGAACAATAAGTCATTTTGGAATCTTCAATAGTCAGGGCAAATCCAGATTTTACAGTTATCCCGGCACTTTCTCCAGACATTGAAATCAAAGCGTTTTTAAAACAATAATCTGTATCAATTTCCAAGTTGGAAGGTATAGTAAATCTCTTTTCATTATTATTTGAACATGCAATAGACTCTTCCTCCAAAATATCATTTTCAATGTTATCCAGTAGGGAATTATATATGACGTAAGTGGAAGTTTGATATAGAATTGAGGGAGTATTTAAGTTACAATATTCCATCCCTTGATAGTTGGTAACAAAAGAACTTTGATCAGGTTTCTCAATAGAATTAACTGGTGGACTATTATTTCTTAAAGTGCTAGTGTAAGTTTGGCAAGGATTATTAACGTCAAAAGTGGGGTTCAATGTCAACACATAAGATTCTAGTATACCTTGTTCTACAATTTCACTTACATTAAAATCACCGTTCATATTCCCCACTTGAAAGGCAGGAAACCGATATTCTGCATCAATCACTAGTTCAACACTTGTTCCTTGTTTGGGATCTCCACAAATTTCAATCTCAACAAATACGTCTTCATGACAGTCGTCGATAAATACTCCATCACGCGAAGAATAAGTTAATGTAACAGTAGTACCATTTGGCAAAGTACAAGTTTCCGTGCCAATGACAACTTGACCCAAACAAAAAGAATGGAAGGCAATAAAAAGGAAAAAAGTCAAAGCGTGTTTGGCATTTTTAATTGGTACTACAATAGATTTTTTGGTGTCCTCACTTAACAAGTGAGGCTGTTTTAGATTTTTCATTTTTAATAGCTTTAATTAAATAATAATCCAAAAATCACTAAAACCTTCTTTTTAACCAAAGAATAGGGGCACCGTTTTATATTCGGTCGGTTTGGTTTTAAATTCGGTAAGGTATTTTGGTTTTGACATGCAAATTTGGCTTGAAAATTTGTTGGAGCTTGATAACAAAGCTTCATGAAAAAGCGTCAAAATAGTAATGGAACGTAGAAAAGCTCATTGCTTTTCTACTTATTCAATACCTTCACTTCTCAAAATGATTCCACCCTTGCGCTTTGATCGCATGCCTATTTCCTCCCTTCGTATTTAAGATAATGCCTTCGCTTTTTTCAACTACTTCGCCGGCGATGAAAATGTCTGGCATGTATTTGACCTTTTCTAGATCTTTTGGGTCTACTGTGAATAGCAATTCGTAATCTTCTCCTCCGCTTAGTGCGCAGGTGATCGGGTCGATGCCAAAGTCGATGGCTTGAACCTCGGTTTCTTGTTTGATAGGGACACCGGATTCTTCTATGAAAGCCCCAACTCCGGATTGGGTACAGATGTGGAAAACCTCAGAAGCTAATCCATCCGAAATGTCAATCATAGAAGTTGGGATCAGGTCTGCTTTTCGCATGACCTCTATCAAGTCTTTTCGGGCTTCAGGTTTTAGTAATCTTTCTATGAGATAGGTTTCTTTACCTAGGTCGGGTTTCATTTCTGGGTGCTCCAAAAATATCTTACGCTCTCTTTCTAAAATTTGTAATCCTAAGTAAGCGGCACCTAGATTTCCTGTGATGCAGAATAGGTCTCCAACCTTGGCGGTATTTCTGTAGACCACTCTATCACGCTCCCCTTCACCAATGGCGGTGATGCTTAATATCATCCCTTTAGGAGAAGAAGTCATGTCCCCTCCTATCAAGTCTACCTTGTAGCGCTCGCAAGCTAATTTTATGCCTGAATACAATTCTTCCATGGCCTCCACAGAAAATCTATTTGAGATGGCAACAGAAACGGTGATCTGTTTTGGGATGCCATTCATAGCATAAATATCAGATAGATTTACGACCACAGCTTTGTAGCCCAGATGCTTAAGTGGCGTATACATCAGATCAAAATGAATGCCTTCAACCAACATATCGGTACTCACTAAAGATAACTTGTCTCCTCCGGTGTCTATGACGGCTGCGTCATCTCCCACACCATAAGTTGTTGAAGCATTTTGAGGCTTCAAATCCTTAGTAAGGTGTTTAATTAAACCAAATTCTCCAAGGTCATTTACGTCCGTTCTTTTAGTATTCTGTTCTTGCATCTTTTATATTTAGAATGTAATCTTTCGTATACTATCAACCACAAACTGTTTATTCTTTTATTCGTTTATTCGTTTCATTTTGAATGACCTCTATCTCATTGGTTAAGTCTACAAACTCCTGCACACTGAGTCTTTCTGGTCGAGCATCAAATCTTTTATCCTGTAATATTTCATGACCAGGAATCATACTTTTCAAGCAATTGCGGATCATCTTTCTTCTATTGCCGAAACTTGATTTGACCAGGCTTCTAAAAAGTTTTTCGTTTTTCAAATTCAGAGGCGTCTTCCTCCTTGACATTTTGATGACTGCAGAATTTACTTTAGGTGGAGGATCAAAGGCGGTCGGGGGAACTTGAAAGATCAATTCTCCTTCGTAGTGCAATTGTGCCAATACTGAAATAACGCCGTACTTTTTTGAGCCTTCTTTGGACACAATACGCTCTGCTACCTCTTTTTGAAACATGCCAACCATTTCAGGGATCAGGTTTTTATATTCGAGCATTTTAAAAATGATCTGAGAAGATATATTGTAAGGATAATTACCGATCAAAAGAAAAGGCTTACGCTCAAACATCTGCAACAAGTCGGTTTTTAAGAAATCTTCCTGTATTATCTCCAATTTTGGAAATTTCTTATTTAGGATCGGTATCATGTCTCTGTCCAGCTCCACCACTTTCAGATCTAACCCTCTTTCAATCAGATATTGGGTCAACATCCCCCTTCCAGGCCCCACCTCTAAGACCTGATCGATGCCAATATCCTTAGACAAACTACCAGCTATATTCATAGCCAAGCCCTCATCTATTAAAAAATGCTGTCCAAAAGATTTTTTTGCCTTCATAATTAGATTGACAAAGGTAAGTTTTTGCGTCAATTTATCTTCAAACCCATAGATGATGTGGTAAAAACCCAACAAGATGCCATATGACCTCAAATTAGGCTCAAAACCCATTAATCTGCTATATTTCTTTATATTTGCGAATCGTTTTGGAGCCTAAAACGTAGAAAATCAAAAAGATAGGTGTTATAGGAAAAAACTGAACCTAGTATCACAAAATGAAGATAGAATGAATACCAAAATAAAAGTCGTTCGTTCTTTAAAAGCTAATAGTGATCTCATCATTTTGGCAGAAAAGAATAAGTTAAGCTGGACTAAATCTTACCTTAATAAAGAAGATGCAGATTATGTCAAAAAAGCAGCTAAAGAAGATATAAACCAGATTATATTCCCCAAAGCGAATAGAATAATTGTAATTCAATTTCTGAAGAAGGTAAAATCCCTCCCAGAAACAAGAGAAGATGCAAGAATTTGTGGATCTGAAATCTTACCAAAGTTAGAACACTACAACGTCAAGAATATCACAATTGTAAATGAAAGATCAAGCAATCATGTCTTGGACTTTGTGGAGGGTTTGATCTTGAGCAATTATCAGTTTCTCAAATACTTCAATGATAAGCAAGACAAAAAAAATGCTTTAGAAGAAATTCAGCTGATGGAGGGGCTTGCGCCGAAAAAAGAAATCGACCATTTGCTTTCTGTTGTTGAAGGTGTATATAATTCCAGAAACTTCGTGAATGAACCTCTATCCTATCTTACTGCTGCGCAGATGAGTAAGGACATTGTAAAGTTAGGTAAGAAGCATGGATTCAAAGTTCAGGTTTTTGATGAAAAGAAAATCAAAGCCATGAAAATGGGTGGCTTGATCGCAGTCAACAAAGGAAGTTTTACCCCTCCCAGATTTAACATCCTTGAGTGGAAGCCCAGAAAAGCAACCAATAAAAAACCTATCGTATTGGTAGGAAAAGGAATCGTTTATGATACAGGAGGAGTGAGTTTGAAGCCTACTGCAAATTCCATGGATAGAATGAAAGCTGATATGGGAGGAGCGGCAACGGTCATAGGAGCTTTTGTAGCTGCGGCTAAAGGCAAGCTGCCTGTTCACTTAATTGGATTAATTCCGTCGACAGATAATAGACCTGGTAATGATGCTTATGTACCGGGTGATGTTATTAAAATGTATGATGGATCTACTGTAGAAGTTTTAAACACGGATGCAGAAGGGAGAATGGTCTTGGCAGATGCTTTGCATTATGCAAAAAAATATGACCCAGAACTGGTTATAGATTTTGCCACATTGACTGGAGCAGCCGTAAGGGCAGTCGGGACGGAAGCTATTTCTATGATGAGCACGGCAGACCAAAAGACAATCGCTAAAGTCAAAACTTCTGGCTTTAATGTCTATGAAAGAATCATTGAGTTTCCCTTATGGAAAGAATATGGTGAACTGATAAAATCTCATATAGCAGATATAAAAAATCTAGGAGGTCCTTATGCTGGTCAGATAACAGCAGGCAAATTTTTAGAACATTTTACTGATTATCCTTGGATGCATTTTGATATAGCGGGATCCGCTTATTTAACCAAACCAAATGCATATCGCCCTAAAGAAGGTACTGGTGTAGGTGTAAGATTGATGTTTGATTTTTTAAAAAATTATTAAAAAAAGACAATGAGAATTGGAATTAGTATTGGAGATATAAATGGCATTGGTTTAGAAGTTATTATAAAGACACTTTCAAATTCAAGCATAACAAATCTGTGTACGCCTATTATATACGGAAACAGCAAGGTTGTTGCCTATCATAAAAATATTGTTGGAATTCCTGAATTCAATTATCAGAATGCTAAGAACATTGGAGGTATTTCTAAAGGAAAGGTCAATGTAATTAATTGCTGGCAAGACCAAGCAAATGTGACACTAGGCATAGTTACTGCCGATGCAGGCCGTTTTGCTCACAAGTCTTTGGATTGGGCAATAGCTGATTTAAAAAGTAAAAGCATCGATGCTTTGGTTACCGCACCAATCAACAAATCTGCCATGCAGATGGGAAAATTTCCCTACCCTGGACATACGGAGTATCTTACAGATAATTTTGGTGTAGAAGAGTCGTTGATGATGATGGTATCTGATGAGCTTAGAATTGGCTTAGTCACTAACCACATACCGGTTCGAAAAATCGGAGATGCTATCAACAAATCTTTGATCTTAAAAAAGCTAAACATATTTTACAAATCATTGCAAACTGACTTTGGCATTGACAAACCTAAGATCGCTATATTGGGATTAAATCCACATGCTGGAGACAATGGGTTGATTGGAGATGAAGAGTTGACAATGATCAGACCAGTTGTCGATGAATGCAAGAAAAAAGGAAAATTAGTCATGGGGCCATTTCCGGCAGATGGCTTTTTTGGTTCCGCTCAATTCAAAAAATTTGATGGTATTCTTGCGATGTATCACGACCAAGGTTTGGTACCATTTAAAGCCCTATCTTTTGGAAATGGGTTGAACTATACAGCTGGTCTACCTATAGTTAGAACCTCTCCAGATCATGGAACTGGTTTTGACATCGTTGGCCAAAATCTGGCAGATCCATCTTCTTTCAGAACAGCTTTGTTTGCAGCGATTGATATTGCTAGAAGCAGAAAAGAGTATGCAGAAGATCATGCAAATCCTTTGAAAAACAGAAAAGAAGCTTTGGAAAATTCTGTTGATGAAAAGATTTCGAATGATAAAAAATAATGTGTATAGAGTCAAAAAATATTTTGACTCTACTGCGGCAAAATTTTTTTGCCTTTATCGATTTGGATGAATTTCCATTTCAAATCCGATGGTAGGTTCTAATAGATGAATGTTCAAAATGTTTGGATCATCATATTGTGCCAGATCATATTTCTCAATAATTCCAATCAAAATATTTGCGTACTCCGGATTGGAAGAGTAATAACAATCCTGAAGTCCTTTGCACCAATTTTTATAATCGTAAAAAGGAAGCTTAAATAGATGCCTGTACCTTTGGCTTCCTGTTAGAAATATTGTGTGGTCTTTATAAGATTCTTCTATGTTGTCATATTTTCTGAAGCATGATTCAATTCTTTTTCCATCTACGTCCAGGTCGTCATCAAATTCAAAATGAATCATGCCTTCCCAATTGGATTTGCATTTTATACCAAAATGGTTATTTGTAGAAATAGCCAGCGGACTAGAACCAGAATTTGATTCGCAAATAGCTTGTGCTAAAATTACAGAAGCTGGAATTCCTGACTCCTTCATTTGCAAAATTGCCATCATCTGGTAACTATCTATATAAGTGGATACGTTTGATTCTGTTGGTCCATCAAAAGAAAAGAGAGCTAGACATAGACACACAGTAATACTCCATAATATGCAACGCTTAATCATTAGGCATAAGTTTTCTCAGTTAGTCCATGCAATGGTGCATGGTTGAGTATTCTGTCATAGTTTGATTATAATATGTACATATAGATTATTTATTTATATGACAGTTTGTGTACTTTTGTGACTTAGAAATGGACCTAAATGGTTCAAGTTCTTGAGATTATGGAAACTTAGTCAGGAAATTTACTGTTATAACTTTACTTTTATTGTAATGCTGAAAAGATAAGAGGCTTTAAAATGTGACAAAACATATGGTCGTTTCGATCAATATATTTTATTTTTACAGCGATTTTTATTATTAAATCTTTGACCATGGCTAAAAAAGAGACCAAATCTAGATACACAGACAAAGAGCTGGAAGAATTTAAACTACTTATAGAAGAAAAGCTTGCCACGGCCAAGGAACAACTGATCTTTTACAAAAGCCAATTGACCGAATTGGCAGAAAATGATCAATCGAAGGTAAAAGGAATGGACGATGGGACTACTTCTTCTGCAAATGAACAAACATCTTCTTTAGCTGCACGTACACAAAAATATATACAGCATCTTGAAAATGCTGTATCGCGTATTGAAAATAAGGTGTACGGCATATGTCGAGAAACGGGGAAACTTATTTCTAAAGAAAGATTAAAAGCGGTACCTCATGCAACACTGAGTATTGAAGCAAAGCAAAAAAGATAAATAGATTGCGCCAATCTACAAAACTAATTTTACTGGTTGTTATAGTTCTCATCTTAGACCAATGGTTTAAAATATGGGTTAAAACCAACATGGAGTATAACCAGGAAATTGCCATTATGGGATTGAGCTGGGCCAAGCTCCGTTTTATTGAAAACAATGGAATGGCTTTTGGTTTTTCTATGGGAGGTGATAATGGTAAATTATTTCTGAGTGTATTCAGGATCATTGCTGTATCAGGTCTGATTTATTTCATAAATTTTTTATTGAAAAATAAGGCATCAAAAGGAATGCTGATAAGCTTTGCTTTGATTTTAGCTGGTGCAATTGGAAATATAATAGACAGTGCATTTTACGGGATGATATTTTCTGATAGTCCTTATCATGGAGGGTTAGCCGAGTTGTTTCCAGAACATGGTGGCTACAGCGGATTTCTGTATGGAAAGGTGGTTGACATGCTTTATTTCCCAATTGCTCAAGGACGTCTTCCTGAGTGGTTTCCTTTTTGGCCAAATAGACAGTTTTTATTCCTTAGAGCGGTTTTTAACTTGGCTGATCTATACATTACAATTGGTGTACTGAGTACCATAATATTTCACCGTAGCTTTTTCAAAAATGATTTACACAAAATGGAAACAGCTACAGTGCTAACTGAGGATGCAGAAGAGAATTCTGAAACGGAACTGAATAGTAATTAAGCTAGATCAAATTGGTGAAAGGAGTCGATTGCTTTTACAGCATTAGATACTTTTGAATAATCAATACTATAGTGGATAAATTTGCCATCACGGTGGGTATTTACGATACCTGCCATTCTGAGAATTCTAAGATGTTGAGAAGTGATGGATTGCTCTAACTTTAGCGTATTATAGATCTTATTAACGTTGATCTTTTCATTTTTATCAATGAAGTCTAGTATTTGCATTCTTAATGGGTGAGCCAGAGCTCTAAGAATTTCACTTGATTCGTTGAGTTTTTCTATGTTAAGACTAACGTTTCCCTTATGCATGTTCGTTTTGTTTATAGATGTGCTTGTGATTTAAGACACATAGGAAAGGCAAATATGCGTTTTTATTCTTTCCTATCAAAAGAAACAATGAAAAAATGCCGTATACAATTCATGTATACAGCATTTTTTAGGTAATTCCACCGTGTTTATAAGTTGGTGAAGATTCGAAGAAATAAAATTTAAGAAGCCAATTCTTCTACTAATCTTGAAATCTGGCTTAATCTAGCTTTATCCAAAGAATAGTAAATAAATTTGCCTTCTCTATCGGTTTTTACTACGCCTGATCTTCGTAAAATAGCTAAATGTTGTGAAGCTACAGATTGCTCTAATCTTAATTTGATGTAGATATCCGTAACAGTCATTCTGCCATGTTCTTCTAAAAGATCAATAATGTTTTGTCTCAATTTGTGATTAACAGCTCTTAGAACCAATACCGCTTTTCTCAATTCAGTATAGTTTAACTGGATGTCAGAACTACCCGAATTCAGAATAACTGTTTCATTCTTTTTCTCACTCATAATATGTATCTTTTTATTGTTAGTATTACTCACCATTAATCCAATACCGTACCAAGAAAATATAATACGTTTTATCTAAATGTGTAAGTATTCTGATAACTAGATAAAAATACACTTTATACATTAAAAATAAAAGAAAATACTAATGTGTTTTATTTATATATGTTGCCGTCACCCGTCACTAGAACAGGCAAAATCCGTGCAATAAATTGTCACAGCGCAGGCTTGGGTTTTGTAATATTGGGAGGCTTCAAATAAAGTGGGATTGCGTAAGCCATATCTTGATAATCAGAAGCCATAAATTTCTTATATGCAATTGATGATTGGTAAGTTGCTGAACAAGGTAAATCTATAATTGTATCCTCAACTTTTTTCAGCGGCTCCATTTTTTTTGCTCCATTACCAAAATAAAGAACTTTTCCCGTAAGGGAATGAAAACAGCCTTCCTCTAAAACCAGCGGCCTTAAATGTTCTACTTCATTTTTTGATGGATTTACCGTCATAGTATAAACTTCAGAACGCCGAGCATCCAACATGGGGACATAATAATCATATTCTGGATGAGTTGAAACCGCTTTTTCAATTAATGTTTCTAAAGTTGGAATGTAGATAAGAGGTATATTTCGCGCAAAGCAAACCCCTTTAGCAACCGAAAACCCCACTCTTAAACCTGTATAAGAACCTGGCCCTGCACTTACCGCCACAGCAGAAATGTCTTTAATAGTGATTCCACCTTCTTTTAGGCAATCGTCCATGAATACTGTCAAATTTGCTGCATGGTCAAAACCTTCATGAGATTCTTTTTTAACAATGCTATTTCCGTCGCAACTTAAAGATGCAGAACAAACTTTGGTAGAAGTTTCTAAATGAATGATGTAAACAGACTGCTCCATAATTAATTTGAACGCTAAAGTACAGCATAGCTAACAATAGATGGTAAATTTATCTTTAATATTATACTGCTAAATGTATGGCTAGCTTTACCATTTATCTATTTGTTTTTGTTAATTTTGTTATCTAAAACTTATATCCATGTCATTTGAAGTAGAAGGTGTATTACACAAAAAATTTGATACAGAAAAAAAGAGTGAGAAATTTCAAGCTAGAGACTTCGTTATTGAAGTGCCTGGACAATATCCTCAAATGGTAAAATTTCAATTAACTCAAGATAGATGTGAGATCGTAGAAAGACATAATGAAGGAGATACCATCAAAGTATTTTTCGACCTTAGAGGGAGAGAATGGGAAGGTAGATTTTTCACAAATCTAAATGCTTGGAAAATTGAAGCTGCAAGTGGACAAACTGCAACAGCAGCTGAAAGTGCTGCTCCAGCTAATGATTTCCCAAAAATGTCAGATGAGCCTAGTACGAAGGCTGATGATGATCTACCTTTTTAGGAGACCAAAGCAATATTATTGCCATGCATCTCATTTAGACATTAATGTGTTTTCTTAAAAACATGCTTTTCGGCTTATTCCTATTTGCCAATACCCTCAGTGCGCAGGTCATTGAGGGTATTGGAACGGTATGGAATGATTCTTATACAGAGTGGGAGATCTTCTCAGAGGAGGAAGGTGTGGTCGGAGAAGTTCGAATGAAATGGCCAACCCAATTAAATTATCGAGAATGGGACTTCACGCTCGGTGATGAACTCCGTGGCACCATAAAAAGGCCTTGGGAAAACGATAAAAGCCAATGGGAGATCCGTTCTTTTGGCGAGATCATAACCTGTAGAACCGCTTGGCAAAATGATCTCACCGAGTGGAAGATCACTGACAATGACATCACCCTTCACCTAAGAACCCGTTTTACCAACAACTACAATGAATGGGAGCTCAGAAATGACAATCATGGATTCTTTGCCATCTATACCACCTGGGAAAATGATGCTCGAGAATGGACCATCATTGACGAACTGGATGAAGACATCTCCGATACCATGAAAATGGCCTTGATCTTTATGGTTGTGTATCATAGCTTGCCGCTTAATTAACGAATCAAATTTCTATTCGTTAAATTTTCCTCTCCTTGAAACTCTTTATTTTATGTAACGTAGATTTTAAGACCTGCTAGAATTAGCAGTCCCTTTATTATCCGTGTTTAAATCTCGAGATTCCATCGAGGTGCATTAAACACCTTTTCCCACATTTAATACACGAGACTTGGCAATTTGCCACATAGGATACCTATGCCATTAACTAAAACACAAAGAATATGAACATGAATAAAACCCTACTCATCGCACTAAGCTTCTTATTACTACCACTTTTATTGATAGGTCAAACCGATTTTGAAACCCACGTCATTGACATAGGTGGAATGGGATCTGTGAATCTAATAAAATCTGTTGATTTCAATCAAGATGGACTAACTGATGTTATTGCAACAAGCGATTCTTATTTTGCTTGGTTTGAAAATCTTGGAGACAACGAATTTAAAAAACACCCTATTGGAGAAGAAGATGTCAGGCACCTTGAAGTCGTAGATATTGATCAAGATGGAGATAATGATTTTGTTATTATTGCCACTTTTGAGGGAAATGATATCGGTTCAAATTTAAAATGGCTAGAAAATTTGGGTAATGGTGATTTTAGGAGCCACTTTATTAAAGGTACTAGAAATGCAGCTGAAAACTATTCAGGATTTATGGGGAATTTGGTCATCACGGATGTCAATGTAGATGGTTATCCAGATATTGTAATAAATGAAGCTATTGATGATTATGATGATGAGTTTGAGACAGGCCTAGTTAGATTCAATTTGCAGTTCTTTTTAAATGATCAACAAGGAGAATTTGAACGGACTCGGCTTGCCACAGAAGAGGTTTTTAGAAGTTCTGCTTTTTTCGATTACGAATTTGGAGATTTAGATGGAGATAATGATTTAGACGTTGTCATCATCGAAGAGACAGATGACAATTATGAACTCTACTGGAGAGAATTTACAGACGACTCCTATTTGTTTCAATCCCTTCCAGAGTCTTCGGACATTATAACTGGCGATGTAATACTATCTGACATCGACGAAGATGGAGATTTGGATATAGGCACCTTAAGGGCTAGTTCCGGCGATAGATTTTATTACGAAAATGAAGGCCCTGGTCTTTTTACTAAAGTATTTTCTAACGAAACTTTTACATCAGAAGATGATGACCCTGGAGTGGATTTGGATGGGGATGGTGATCTGGATATTATTACAGGATTTCGATGGGAAGAAAATTTGGGGAATGGTGAATTTGCACCGGAAGTAGTCATTGATTCTTTTTTAGTTGGTAAGTCAAGTAGATACGCAGATACTGATAATGATGGTGATATTGATTTTATTGTAGCGGATGTTAGTGGTACAGATGAATTATTTATCCTAGTAAATGATGGTAATTTGAATTTTAGCGTTGAGCTACTTGATGGTGATGAGCTTAGTGCTCTAAACGCCGACGCTGTAGATTTAGATCTGGATGGCGACATAGACATACTTGCTTCTTCCCGTGATGGTAGAAGTATATTTTGGCATGAAAATGATGGTGCACAAAATTTCACAAAAATTATTATTGATGAAGATATAACCGGACCGATAGAGTTGCAAGCAGCAGATTTCGATAATGATGGGGATGTTGATTTTGTAGTTTCATCATATGGCCAAAAAACTTTGTACTTGTACAGAAATCAAGGTGACATGAATTTTGAGCAGGAAAGTATCGCAACCTTTGAAGAAACAGGTCCAGTTTTTATCCTAACCATAGATTATGACGAAGATGGTGATAAGGATTTTTTACTTTCTACTGGTTTAAATGGCACGATCGAATTATTCACTAATATTGGTGATGGTTTGTTTAACGCCTTTACTTTGTTTTCACTTGAAAGAACTTTATATTTTGATATTGGAGACGTAAACTCAGACGGTTTGTTGGATATTGTTTGTGGAGACTTTGCTACAAATGAATTGTTTTTATACAAAGGAGACAATGATGGCAGTTATAACAAAACTTTAATTAACGATTCGATTCCTTTTATATATGATATCCATTTAGTGGATATGGATTTAGACGAAGATCTTGATATCATATTTGCGAGCGCTTTAGACGATGACGAGCTGTTTTGGCTAGCCAATGAAGGAAATGATGACTTCACAGAACAACCCCTTTCAATTGATCAATATGGAACAATAGAAGCCTGGGACTTTGACAATGACGGAGATATTGATCTCGCTACCGGCAACTATACAATACCAGGCAATCTTGGTTCGACACACGGTTTGAAATATTGGGAGAATGATGGCGCAAACAATTATTCCTTATCTACTCTATTCAACAATGACACCTACACAACTGAAATTTTCACTGTTGATCTTGACTTAGATTCTGACCAAGATATCTTAGCCTTAAGTTCAACCAATGGTACAATATGGTATGAGAACATAGAATCTTCGATCAACAACAATGACTTAAGTATCGAATGTCCAGATGACATTATGATCACAACTGCTCCCGGCGAAGCTTTTGCCGCTTGGCAACCACCTGTTGTGAACACTACTTGCACGGATGGTATTGAACTTACTCAAACGGGAGGACCTGCATTGGGTGAAAATGTTTCACCTGGGACTTACGAGATTTCTTACAGTGTTTTTGAATTTTGCGATCCTGATAATCCAGTGACATGTTCTTTTAATTTTGTTGTAGCATTTGAGACTGAATTATCGATAGCATGTCCGGATGATATAATCGTAATGACATCTTCGGATTTTGCAACTGTCAATTGGGATCAACCAACGGTTGTATCTAACTGTTCAGAAGGATTTGATATAGAAACATTGGGAGATCTTTTTCAAGACAACCAATACCCTCTTGGCTTGTATACCGTTGAATTTTTTGTGACGGACAATTGCACTTCAGAACCTGTTACTTGTTCATTTGACATTGTTGTCGAGCAAGTTGATGTTGAGGAATGCTCAAGTCAACTTACAGGGTATGAATTTCTAGGAGAATTGAATGGTCATAAATATTTTCTTTCACAACAAAAAATGAATTGGTCAAATGCACAGGCTGCTGCAAAAAATGCAGGTGGGTACTTGGCTTCAATAAATAATCCAGAAGAGAACAACTTCATCTATCAAAACATTTCTGAGTTGGCTTTTATAGGTGTAAGCGATGTGCAGACAGAAGGAAACTTCAATTGGGACAGTAACGAGACCATTGATTTTAACAACCTTGAAGGGGCTAACAATCAGTGGGTAAATTTCGGATACCTCCAATTTTGGAATGGCGGTTGGGGATTGAGCGGTCCCTTTGCAGAAAGAAAGTTTATTGTCGAAATAGATTGTGCAAACTTTGTGGCTTGTAGCATGGAGGCAAATATCTTAGAAGAGATCTGTTTTGACAATGGTACCTCTGATATAGATGATGATGGTTTTCTGGTAAGTCTTTTGGTAGAAGATTTTGGAAACGTTTCAGATACATGGACTTCTGAAATTAATGGTCAATTGTTTACGGGGAGTTACGGAACTACAACAGAATTAGGCCCCTTACCTATTTTTGCTCCTGGACAACAGATCACGGTTACCATAGATGATGAAAATGGATCGTGTAGCACCTTTGCAGTAATTAATGTTCCTGAGCCATGCCCGGGTGAGTCAGCATGTCCCGATGAATTGGAGGGCTTTACGAGTATGGGTTCTTTTGGAAATTCCTCATACTTTTTATCAAATCAAAAGTTTACCTGGAGAGAAGCTCAAGCGGAGGCAATAGCCAATGGTGGTTATTTGACAAGCATAAACAATGCAGCGGAAAATTCATTTCTAGCAAACCAGTCTTTTGATATTTTTTTTATTGGAATAAATGATGAGAGATCAGAAGGAACATTTACTTGGGTAAATAACGATATGGTTTCCTATACAAACTATAGTTCTTGCTTTTTTTGCCCAGTCAACTCAGAAGAAAATGATTTTGGCACTATGAATTTTTGGGATGGAAGTTGGAATTTTGAAAGTGAATTTGTTGAAAGAAGGTTCATTATGGAAATAGATTGTCAGCCAACTATTGCATCTCCTGGAATTGTTCCTAGAATGTCAAAGCCGACGACTTTAGATAATGAAATACAATTATTCCCTAATCCAGCGATGGACTGGATCAATATCATGATTAATTCCTCTACAGCCGAAGAAGAGAATATAGTCTTGATTGATGCAAGAGGAACGATTTTGATAAATAATAAAATACAATTGAAAACAGGAGATAATCGATCAAAATTTGATGTTTCAAACTTACCTGATGGCTTTTATTTTTTGAAATTTAATTCCACCAATGAAATTAGAAAATTTGTAAAAAAAGGATTCTCTTTTAAATGATAGAATATTGATTCATTATTGGAAAAAGGAACTGTTTACACAAGTGAACAGTTCCTTTTTCATTTTAAATGTCATACGCTATTCAATTTGTATCTTTTTTCCGTCGTTTCTGAATTTACATAAAACCATATTTTTAGTTGACTAGTTGTCACTAACATTTTTACCATATGAAAAAAAACAAAGCATTTATAGCCTTTAAATTCAAATAAATTCAGTTTTACTATCATATGAAATATTGATAGTCGAAAATTACCTCGTCACAATTCAAACACTTTTTGAATGCAATCAAAGATAGAATAGGTCTTTTTTGTAAAAATTAGTGACATGACCCTAATCAGATTTTTTCTATTATTCTTTTTTTTATTGATGATACCAACGATGTTTTTTGCCCAGGTTGGTATAGGTACAAAAGCACCTTCCGGAGCCTTAGAGATCAATTCCGTTAGAGGTGGTCTTACTTTGCCTAGGCTAACCACAATACAGCGTGACGCCTTAGATAACACTGGCCGAGTTAGAGGTACAATTATCTATAATTTAGATGGTGACTGCGTCGAAAGATTTGACGGTTTCAATTGGAAAAAGCTTTCTGATGTGAACTGGACAACGATCAATAACGTACCATCTGATCTATTAGATGGAGATGATGTGGACGATGCAGATGCAGATCCTAACAATGAATTAACGATTGGTGTAGGATATGACCCTGTAGCAAATGAGCTGTTTTTAATAAATGCTAACGGTTCGAATGTGACCATTCCTACTGCTGATCTAATTGCTTTACTGAATTCAGCCGGAGGGGTTCAAACTTCTTGGGGAATACTCAGTGGTATACCAGCAGACATAGCTGACGGTGATGATGTGAACGACGCGGATGCGGATCCATTGAATGAGATCCAAGATCTTCAACTCAATGGCAATATACTTACTTTGACAAATAGCAATAATGCTACAAGCATAGATCTTTCATCCTTTAATCCTGACGATCAGCAACTAACCTATGATCCAGTTACTCAAACCTTGACTTTACAGAATGGCGGGTCCGTTAATTTATCAAATTTAAACAACCCTAATTCAGATAATCAGGCCTTGGCTTTTGACCCAAGCACTGGTGTTTTAAGTTTACAAAATGGTGGCGTAGTAGATCTTTCACCTTGGATGAATTTAAATAACAATGATAATGATGCGACTAATGAAATTCAAGATATAACCACTAATGGAAATGCAGGGAACATATCTCTCAGCGATGGAACAACTCTAAATTTAAATGTGAACGATGCGGATTCAAATCCACTGAATGAGATCCAGGACTTACAACTTAATGGCAATTTACTTTCGATCACCAATAGCAATAGTGCTACTACAATTGATCTAAGTAGTTTTGATCAGGATAGTCAAGAACTAAGCTTTGATTCCGGGACACAAATTTTGACACTACAAAATGGCGGAACCGTAGATCTTTCAACTTTGAACAATAGTGACAATCAAGCACTTTCTTTTGACCCTGTCACAGGGCAGTTAAGTTTGCAAAATGGTGGTGTTGTGGATTTGTCAGGATTCATGAACACTAATGACGCAGATGCGGATGCGACCAATGAAATTCAAGATATAACGACTGATGGGAATGCTGGTAATATTTCCCTTAGTGATGGTTCTACCATCAACTTAAATGTGGATGATGCGGATGCGGATGCGACCAATGAAATTCAAGACATCTCGACTGACGGGAATGCTGGTAATATTTCCCTTAGCGATGGGTCTACTATCAACTTAAATGTGAACGACGCGGATGCGGACGCAACCAATGAAATTCAAGATATTTCTACTGACGGGAATGCTGGTAATATTTCCCTTAGCGATGGTTCTACTATCAACTTAAATGTGAACGACGCGGATGCGGACGCAACCAATGAGATACAATCCATTACTTCTACTGATAACTCGGTTACCATTACCCCAAATGGGAATGACTTTGATGTTTCTGTACCGGCTAATTTAGATAACAGTAACACCAATGAAATTCAAGACATCTCTACTGATGGAAATGCAGGAAATATTTCCCTTTCTGATGGGTCTACTATTAATTTAAATGTGGATGATGCGGACGCAGATGCTACCAATGAAATTCAAGATATCTCGACTGATGGGAATGCAGGAAACATTTCCCTTTCTGATGGGTCTACTATTACTCTTAATGTCGATGACGCGGATGCCGATGCGACTAATGAGATTCAAACAATAACTTCGACTGATAACTCTGTTACCATTACGCCTAACGGGAATGACTTTGATGTCTCTGTGCCGGCTAACTTGGATAATAGTGAGACTAACGAAATCCAGGACATTTCTACTGATGGAAATGCCGGGAACATCTCGCTTTCTGATGGATCGACTTTGACTTTAAATGTCGATGACGCGGATGCGGATGCGACTAACGAGATTCAAACAATAACTTCGACTGATAACTCGGTTACTATTACGCCTAACGGGAATGACTTTGATGTCTCTGTGCCGGCTAACTTGGATAATAGTGACACGAATGAAATTCAGGACATCTCTACTGATGGAAATGCTGGAAACATATCTCTTTCTGACGGATCTACTATTACTCTTAATGTCGATGACGCGGATGCTGATGCGACCAACGAGATTCAAACAATAACTTCGACTGATAACTCGGTTACTATTACGCCTAACGGGAATGATTTTGATGTCTCTGTGCCGGTTAACTTAGATAATAGTGAAACCAATGAAATTCAAGACATCTCTACTGATGGTAATGCGGGAAACATCTCACTTTCTGATGGATCAACATTGACTCTTAATGTCGATGATGCCGATGCCGATGCGACCAATGAGATCCAAGATATCTCTACCGATGGAAATTCTGGAAATATCTCACTTTCTGACGGATCTACTATTACTCTTAATGTCGATGACGCGGATGCAGATGCGACTAATGAAATTCAAACAATAACTTCGACTGATAACTCGGTTACTATTACGCCTAACGGGAATGACTTTGATGTCTCTGTGCCAGCTAACTTAGATAACAGTAACACCAATGAAATTCAAGATATTTCTACCGATGGAAATGCAGGAAATATTTCCCTTAGTGATGGTTCTACTATCAACTTAAATGTGAACGACGCCGATGCGGATGCAACTAATGAAATTCAAGATATTTCTACCGATGGAAGTTCTGGAAATATTTCCCTTAGCGATGGTTCTACTATCAACCTAAATGTAGATGATGCGGATGCCGATTCAACTAATGAAATCCAAGACATCTCCACAGATGGGAATGCTGGAAATATTTCTCTTAGTGATGGCTCTACTATTAGTTTAAACGTGGATGACGCCGATGCGGATGCAACTAATGAAATTCAAGATATTTCTACTGATGGAAATGCAGGAAATATTTCTCTTAGTGATGGCTCTACTATTAATTTAAATGTGGATGATGCCGATTCAAACGCAACTAATGAAATTCAGGATATTTTATCTATGGATAATTCAGTTCTTATAACTCCTCTTGGGAATGACTTTGACATTTCTGTACCAGCTAACTTGGATAATGATAATACAAATGAGATTCAAGACATCTCTACTGATGGTAATGCGGGAAACATCTCACTTTCTGATGGATCAACATTGACTCTTAATGTCGA
>ENA-ORXM01001920-ORXM01001920.1-marine-metagenome-genome-assembly--contig:-NODE-1920-length-26519-cov-3.785720_pt1 | contig 26519 bp, 23 predicted proteins | sample MGYA00237867_ERZ511480 | MGnify/ENA primary metagenome ERZ511480 (study PRJEB26309, sample SAMN06266103) | marine metagenome | isolation source: Algal blade | place: United Kingdom:Sidmouth, United... | reverse complement strand
CCTCCTCATTCGCTTACTCAGCGCATTTTGGCCAGTGGCCATGCTTTGGGTCGGCAAGCTTATTGTTGATGAACTTATTGCGCTAGCAACTAGCGATAGCGGCAGCCAAAACGAGTTATTTACATACATAGTTATAGAAGTTGCCTTGGTTATACTCTCAGACTTATTGAGTAGGGCAAACACACTCACCTCATCATTAATGGGTGATCTTTATTCCATTCAATCATCGGTAGAGTTGATTGAAAAAACCGCTGAGGTTGAAATCGAACATCTAGAAGATCCAGACTTTTATGATAAGTTGGAGCGCGCACGAAGGCAGACCACAGGAAGAGTCACTTTGCTCAGCGAGGTATTATCGCAGTTTCAAGACATCATTACGGTAGTGTCTTTACTTGTGGGTCTGGTGTTCTTAGAGCCTTGGTTAATTCTCATCCTCATTGTGGCAATTATTCCCGCTTTTTTGAATGAGCTTAAATACAGCAACCAAATTTATTCGCTGACGCGGAGTTGGACAAGTGAGCGACGAGAGCTCGACTATTTGCGCTACATTGGTGCTAATGATGAACACGCAAAGGAGATAAAATTATTCGGTCTAAGTGGCTTCATCGCTGATCGGTTTACTTTTTTATCAAATAACTATTATCGCCAAAACCGCACCATTCAAATAAAAAAAACGGTGTGGGGCACTGTGTTCAACCTACTCGGTATTGCCTCATATTATGGCGCCTATGTGTTCATTATTTTTAGAGTTGTTGCTGGCGTGCTTACTGTTGGTGAATTTACGTTTCTTACGGGATCTTTTAATCGGTTACAAAGCCAACTTCAACGAATATTTTTCAGGTTCTCAACCATTTCTAACAGTGCGCTTTATTTAAAAGATTATTATGATTTTTTAGACCTAAAGCCAAACACGAGCACAGTCAAAAATCCAAGGCCGTTGCCAAAGAAAATTGAGAAGGGCTTTCGGTTTGAACATGTGTCATTCAAATATCCAGGTTCAGATCAACTGATTCTAAACAATCTTTCTTTCCAAATATTGGCAAAAGAGAAAATGGCATTTGTGGGGGAAAATGGCGCAGGAAAATCGACATTAATCAAACTCATTCTGCGATTTTATGAATTAACAGAAGGCGTTATTTATTTAGATGATATTCCCATTACTGAGTTTGATAAAGCAGAGTATCAAAACTTCTTTGGAGTCATTTTTCAAGACTTTATTCAATATGATTTTTCTGTAAAAGAGAACATTGGTGTTGGCGACGTAGAAAAAGTGGACGATCAAGATAGAATTGAACTTTCCGCGCAACAAAGCTTAGCTTCTGAAGTGGTAGAAAGTTTACCTCTCGGATATGATCAACCATTAGGTCGGCGGTTTCACCAAGGTGCCGAGTTGAGCGGCGGCCAATGGCAAAAGATTGCCTTGGCGCGCGCATACATGAAAGATGCTGAGGTAATTATTTTAGATGAACCCACAAGCGCCTTAGATGCACGCGCCGAGCGAGATACATTTGAACGATTCATTTCACTCACCGATCAAAAAACGGCAGTAATCATTTCACATAGATTCAGCACCGTAAGAATGGCCGACCGCATTTTGGTATTAAAAGATGGACAGATTGAAGAATTGGGAACACACGAAGAATTGCTACAAAAAAACGGTCTTTATTCTGAGCTGTTTACCATGCAAGCTGAAGGCTATAAGTAAATGACTGTCTAGGTCAAAAATTTACTGACTTTAATTAGAATATCTTCCTCGTTGATTTGGTGCAAACAGGCATAATCTCCCCGAAAACATTCTGTTTCTCCAAAAACCGAACACGGTCTGCACCACAGTTCAGTCTGCACCGTGTTAGCCATAGATTGGCCGTAACCTAAAAACCCGAGGTAAGGATGTGTGCCTCCCCAAACAGATACAACTGGAATGCCCATCAAGCTTGCCATGTGCATGTTGGCACTGTCCATGCTGACCATCACATCCAGTTGGCTCATTAAATCAAGCTCATCTGCTAGTTTCAACTTGCCTGCGATATTGTATACATTCGGGTAATCGTCAGCAATATTTTGTAGCTTGCTCTGTTCTTGTTTTCCACCACCAAATAACATAATTTTCAGGTTCGGCAATTTAGAAAGTACTTCAATTACATTTTCTGCTTTGGCAAATGGCATTCTTTTGGTTTTGTGTTTTGCGAAGGGAGCAATGCCAATCCAATTTGATTTCTTTTGCCCTAACACACTCAACAAACGATCGTTTAAAGGATGCACTTTTTTTATAAGCGAGTTGTTAAGAGTGATCGGTAAGCCAATGGCGGCAAACACATCTGCGTATCGCTGCACCATCAGTTTTAAGGGCTTCAATTCTTTGTTCTTTTTTCTGGTAAGCTTGCGCTTCGCTGTTCTACCCTTTCCAATAACAGCGGTCGGAAATTTTCTTGTGGGTAAAAACAACCGCAAAAGTTTTGTGCGCAGCACATTATGCAAATCGGCAATGGCATCAAACTCTATATTTTGGGATAGTTCTCTTGAGAGCTTGCGTAAGCCGAGAAGTCCCTTATAATCATCAGTATTGACAGGATGAAAATTGATGCGCTCGAGATCTTTAAAAAAAGCCGCATGTAATGGTTTCGAAACCACCGTCATTGTCAAATCAGGATACTCATTCAACACTCCGCGCAGAACGGGAGCCACCATAGCCACGTCGCCTAAGGCCGAAAATCGAAAAACCAGTACGTGTTTTACGCCATTCAACCGTTGCCTTTTCCGTATAAAACTGGGTTCAAGTTAGGATCGTTATACATTTTCATTTGCTTGTAAACCTTCATGTAAACCATTCCTGACTCCATGTTATTGAGCAATTGGTCAATAGCGGTGCTCAAATCATTTTGCTGTTCTTGAAGTACACTCAGTTTTGCCGCACAATTTTCGCGATGCGCTTCATCTGCACCGGCCCTGTTGGCTTGCTCGGCCATGTGATAAATTTTTAACGCGAGAATAGAAAGTCTGTCAATGGCCCAAGCCGGGCTCTCGGTATTAATTGTGGCTGAATCTAATACTTCCACATCTTTAAATTGATCGAGAAAGTAGCTGTCAATAAATTCTACCATGTCGGTTCGCTCTTGGTTACTGGCGTCAATTCTACGTTTAATTTTTAGGGCCTCATCTGGGTTGATTGATGGTTCTCGAATGATATCCTCGAGATGCCATTGTACAGTGTCGATCCAGTTCTTTTTATAAAGTAAATGCTCAATAGAAGTTGGTGGATGCGGGTTGTTAATTCCGGCATCAATATGATCGGTTACATGATAATCTTGTATGGATTGTGCGAATACTTCGTTGCAGATTTTTGAAAACATAAGGCAAAGTTAAGATTGACTGGAGTATGATGAGTTAGTGGTTTAGTTAGATAATGAAATGGTGTGTGGGTTTCAACAACATTGGGTAAAATTAAAAACTATTGGTCGTGTGAAAGTCAACACTACTTACCACTACCCTCTGCCAAGGTCTTAATTGTTTGGAATAAAATCTCTAAATCGTGACCCAAGCGAAGATCCTTTACATAATTAATGTCGTAAGGCGCACGCGCTTTCATTTCTTCTAAAGAGCTTGCGTAGCCATAATTCACCATGCCTTTTGAGGTGATTCCCGGTTTAACTGCGAAAATTGTTTGGTAATCTTCTAGATCTTCTTTTAACAAGTCAACAAAATGTCGTCGCTCTGGCCGTGGACCAACTAAACTCATATCACCCAGTAATACGTTGAAGAATTGTGGCAATTCATCTAAACGCCATTTGCGTAAAATTTTTCCAACACCAGTCACTCGGTCATCATTTTCACCACTTAGTTTTGGGCCATTCACCTCCGCATCTATCCTCATGGTTCTGAATTTGTAAATTGAAAATGGTTGCTCAAACTTGCCGACTCGTTTTTGGCTATACATAATCGGAAATCCAGAATTGATTAAAACTAAAATAGAAATGATGAGCAAAACAGGCGATAAAATAATGAGGAATAGAATTGAAAAAAATAAATCTGCCAGGCGCTTTACCAAGCCTTGTAAACCAAGCCAACCATACTGCTTTTCAGCCATTTTTACTTTTCGAAGTGCGTAAAGTTAGGTAAGCCTCTGCGAAGTTGCTCTTCTATTGTTTGAATTGCTTTTGCTGTTTGCAGGCTGTTCTCAAATTGACGGTGAGGGTTGATTAAATGTTCAAGCTCAAGTTCAACAAATTGAATTAAATGACTGAGTGAACTTCTATCTTGAGGAAAAATTTGTTTCGGTGGCTTTACTTCGGCTTGTTCCTCATCGGCATAATGATAATAGTGGCCATTAAAAGTGAGCAAATCAAGATCCATCCAATTGCCATTGCCTGCAGACTCAATCTGTAGCTTCGGATTTTCTTTTGTGTTACTGAGTTCAAGCACAGCAATTACTTCATTTTCGAACTCCAACCTGGCATGCAACACATTTAAGCGTTTGCCATTTAGGCGAACACCTTTGGCAAAAATATTCTTGAGAGGTGATTTATTTGAATACAGTAAGAATTCTATACAACTGAAAATTTGTCTTCTCGAAATGTATTTTCTAAACCGATTAGAAACCAAAGTTGTCATTTCAGTTGATTCGAAACTCTTAATCATTGGAAAGATGACTGGATTAAATAGTAATGAGTCACCATTCACTAGGTATGATTTTGATTCTATCGCTAATTCTAACAACGTTTCTAATTCATGAAACTCGCATTTTTCAGCGCCAAATAACACAACATGCTTAGCCTTTCTTAATGCAAATTGAGCGACTGGTAATAAATGAGGTTCTGAATGAATAAAAATCACATTGGCATGATCTATTGGTCGCTCTACCTCCTCAAACGTATGCTGTGGAGGACGCTCAATGTGCGTAGTATTTAAGGTAGTGTCAGAAAGTCTGCGATTCACATTTTGGTGAAACTCATGACTCCCCGCAACTAAAATAGCTGGTTTCATACGCTGCGAAGTTAGTGGCGTGCAACGCTGCGTAACTCCCCTTTTTGCTTTTGTTGTAAACAAGCGAATTGTGGAAATAGGTTTCTAAAAAATTTGACCGACGAAATTTAAGATCGCATTCTTTAAATTGTGTGTATTTTACACTATCATTTAAGATTATGAAGATCACAATAGTAGGCGGCGGAAACATGGGTTTAACATATGCTAAAGCATTCATCAACTCAAGCGTTGTTACCAAAGAAGAACTCACTATTTTTGAAAGAGCAGACTCTCCGAAACTCAATAGCCTAAGAACATTAGGCGTTGCAACCATATCAACTAAACCAAAATGCTTGCGCGATGCTGATTTGATTATTTTGGCCGTGAAACCACAAGATATTGATGTGTTGTTTGAGCAAGTAAAATCAATTGTACAACCAGATCAAATTGTGATTAGCATTATGGCAGGTGTAACCATAGAAACAATAAGAAATGGTTTGTCTGTTTCTAAAATTGTGCGTGCCATGCCGAACTTGCCTGCTCAAATTCGGCACGGTATAACTGGCTTTACTTGTACCGATGAGGTAACACGAGTTGAGCTTGGTGTGATTCAGAACTTGCTCTCACAAACCGGAAAAACTTTACAAGTAAGCGATGAACACGTTATCGATGTGATTACCGCCGTTTCAGGATCAGGCCCGGCTTATGTGTTTTACTTTATGGATAGCATGATTAATGCTGCCATGTCCATGGGATTTACTGAGGCAGAAGCCGAACTGTTGGTTCTAGAGACCTTTATCGGTTCAGTCAACTTGTTTCAACAACAATCATTGAATTGTAAAGAATGGATTCAACGAGTTTCTTCAAGAGGAGGAACCACAGAAGCAGCCATACTAAAATTTAAAGACCACAGCGTAAATAATCACATTCACGCTGGCATGGAGGCTGCGCTACAACGGGCACAACAACTCGGCAAAAAATAGTCTGGAGTTAAACCTTATCTTTCATCATGCTTCAAAAAAGCGATGTTTCTCTTTAGCCCTGTGAATTTTGTTCGCTTTACTGCAGTTTTTCGAAATAATTCTGCGAACACCTCGTCGGTGAGTTCCATCCATTCTGATCGTGACATGTTGAGCAACTCATCTTTAGGTTGAAATTCTGGCGTGTTGTTGGGCGTAGAAAACCTGTTCCAAGGGCAAACCTGCTGACAGATATCGCAACCAAACATCCAATTATCCATCTTCCCTTCAAATTCTTTCGGTATACATTCATCTCGCAACTCAATAGTGAGATAAGAAATACATTTACTCCCATCAACTTGGTATGGTGTAATCGCATCGGTAGGGCAAGCATCTATGCAAGCCGTGCATGAACCACAATAATCTTTCATGGGACCATCGGCAGGCAACTCTAAATCGCAAATAATCTCTGCCAAAAAGAAATAAGAGCCTTGTTCTTTCGTAATCAGATTGGTGTTTTTACCAACCCAACCAAGTCCACTTTTTTTGGCCCATGCGCGTTCAAGAACGGGCGCACTATCAACAAAAACACGACCTTGAAAGTTGCCAATTTCATCTTGAATGAACTTGGCTAATTCGTTCAATTTGTGTTTAATCACGAAGTGATAATCTTGCCCATACGCATACGTAGAAATCTTCGGTGCTGTTGAATCTGCCTGAATTTTATCAGAATGATAATTAAACATCAGCGAAATCACCGATTTTGCACCTGGCACTAGCTTTCGAGGATCTGTTCGCATTTCAAAATGATTAGCCATATAACTCATTTCACCATGCTTATCTTGATTGAGCCAGCGTTCTAATTTTTTCGCATCATCTTCTAAGAATTCTGCCTTACTTACGCCAAAATATGAAAATCCGAGACGTTTAGATTCTTGAGATAAGGCATGTTTCCATTGAGATTTGGGTAGCATTACACCAAAGATAGTATGAATACAACCACGATGCCGAGTGTAAACACAAGCTCCACAACCGATGAGGCTAGAATACCCAAGAAAGCACCAAGGCCGGCCCACATTGAGTCTGACAAGGTTTTTTTGGCGAACAACAGTTCACCCAGTACTGCACCAACAAACGGCCCGATAACAACGCCAAATGGGCCTAGAAATGAGGAAAATAAACCTAAAACCAAGCCAACAATACTGCCCCATACCGCATATTTTGAGGCCCCAAATTTTTTGGTCGTCCAGGCGGGAATAACATATTGCATTACAATGATGAGGAGGACAATAATTCCAAGCCCAACGAGTAACCAACCAGGATAGTTATGCTGATTTTTATCGAAATGCTGAATCAAAATCGCTCCATAGGCAAGCGGCATACCAGGTAGTCCTGGAACAATGCATCCGGCAATGCCAACAACCAACAAAATGATTTCAATTACAAATAAAACTTCTGTTCCCATTATTCTTTTCTTGCTCTCACCATTTCTCTTTTGCCTGGCGGACCTGGCAGCGTCTCTACCACAAAACCAGCTTCTCTAAAGCCTCGTTTTACAGAACCCTTTGCACAATATGTAGTCAGAATACCGCCTTTGTTAATCATATTGAATAATTTTCTAAACATTGAGACCGTCCAAAGTTCTGGCTGCGCACTTGGAGCAAAGGCATCGTAATAAATAAGATCATAGCATTGTGTCGAAGAAAAAGCCTGTAAAGTATCATGCACTTTGTGCAACGAAAAATGTGGTGTAATAGTGGTTTCCTTATTCCAAACTGCTTTATGAAACGCAAGATAATCATCTTGAGCAATCTCTAAACCCTTTACGAGGTTCAATTGAGCCTGTTCAGAATCGGTAAGCGGAAATGCCTCAACAGCGGTGTAGTGAACTACAATATCGCGAAGCTGTGCAACCTGAAACGTCAGCATGGCGTTTAAACCCGTGCCATAACCCATTTCAAATACCGAAATGTCTTTTTTTTCCTTACACAATTCGAGAAAACCTGCCTCTATGAATACATGCTCACTCTCTGTGAGCGCCCCATGAATTGAATGATAATGCTCACTGTAGACGGGCCAATACATTGTGTTTGAACCATCTTTGGTTTTTACAACACTTCTTTTGCTATCACTCATTATTTGTGAGCTGTGCGCGATAGTTGTTTGCCCAATCGATCAAGATTGCTTTTTCCTCTTCACTTACAATCGCTTTTCTATGAATATTGGTGTACTCAGATAAAGGCATCTTATCTTCTTCAATTTCTTCAACCATTTCCTCTAATTTGTGATTGAGTTTTTTGAGGTCGTAAGAATCGAATTCAGCAAAATCAAAGTGTTCTTTTCCTTCCTCAACATGATCGGCCAAGTAATAATTGATGGGCGTAATTTCTGCATACCAAGGATATTGTGTGTGCGCAGAATGGCAATCGTAACAAGACCTAACTAATAAATCTTGCGTATCAGCATCAATATTATACCTTGTGGCTAATTCTTGATAATGTTCTTCCCCATTTGCAGCGAGATTTTTACTTGGTCGAAAAAATTGAGCGATTAAAAACAAAATCAAAAGACCAATAAGTAACTTTTTCAATTTTCAGTCATTTTTTTGGCCACATAAACAAAGACAGGGAAATGATCACTATATCCATTCAAATAAGTGCCAAAGGCATGCGTTCTAAACGGGTATCCTCGAAAACGGCCGCTCTTCTGAAGCATAAACTCTGGGTTGTATCTACCCGCTTTTAAATATCGCCAGCCAGTTTCTTCAGTTTCCAAAAGCGAGTTTGATACGACTACCATATCAAACAAACTCCAAGCATCTTGCCAGGCTGTTGTGCCATAGCCTTTTTTGTACAGTGCGTAATAAGGGTTAAAAAGATCGTTATTTTTCACTTTCGATCGCTTTTTCTTTGCGTTTAGATAGTCTACCATGCTAGGGCTAATCGGATCATCATTAAAATCGCCCATAACAAAAATCTTTGCCGTTGGATCTGTTTCGTTCAACTCATCTAACACCTTTCGAAGTGTTATAGCCGCAGCCTTTCTGTTTGGCATACTAATTTTTTCTCCGCCTGAACGAGAAGGCCAGTGATTTACAAATACATACACTTCTTCGCCTTCGAGTTTTCCGTGTACTTGTAAAATGTCTCTAGTTCTATCAGTCGTATCTGGCAATTCAACAAAAATTGTTTTGTGAGACAACACTTCAAAATATTCAGGTCGATAAAGAAATCCATTATCTATGCCACGTTCATCTGGCGAGTGCTCATGCACAATTTCATATCCATACTTTTTCATTTTTGGCATAGATACCAAGTCTTCTAACACCTCTCTATTTTCAATTTCACACACACCTATAATGGCAGGCGGTGCGCTAATTTGTGAGGATGTCCCAATTTTTGTCAACACAGTTGATAAATTCTCTAACTTGTTATGATATTTTTCAGAATCCCAACCGTAAGATCCACTAGGGGTGAAGGATTCATCGTATATGTCAACATTTCTAATCGTATCAAAGAGGTTCTCCAAATTATAAAAAGCAACAGTTTGCACCTTGTATTTAGCCTGTTGAGCCTGCACACTAATACTTGATAATGAGATGATTATGACACTTAAAAAGATATTGAATTTCGTCATGTTAAGTTTATGTAAAATATTGAGAAAGATTTAAAAGCCTACTTAGTTTAACTAACTTTGTAACAAAATTATGCCAATCATCAATTGGCAGGGTAAAAAACCGAAAAATTCACAATTAATAAATCTATGAAGTACGCTTTTTTGCAACTCTTTCTCTTTCTGGCAACCTGTGTATTTGCACAAACCGCTACAGTTGAGGGAAGAGTTCTAGATGATAAAGATGAGCCCATTTCAGGTATTGAAATAAGATTAGACCCTGCCAACGCGGTTTCTTTTACAGATTTTCAAGGCATGTATAAGTTTGAGGAAGTAGAAGCCGGAGAGTATCTACTCATTTACGGCTCGGGTGAACTCGATCGAATAACCATATCAGTTAAACCAAATGAAACAAAATTGGTTGCTGATTTAGTTATACTCGGCAATTCACTATCTACAACTGATTCTGAAGACAACATTCTTTCTAATCTTGACATTTTAGAGGCCTCTGATGAAACCTCATCTGTTTCTAGTTTACTTACCGCATCAAGAGATGTGTTTTTAAATAAAGCAGGTTTTCAGTTTGGTAGTGATGTGTTTTTTAACATACGTGGTTACGATTCGCAATATTCTGATTTCATGGTGAATGGTATTCGTTTAGAAAATCCTGAAACCGGTTGGCAACCGTTCTCAGTAGTCGGTGGCTTAAATGATGTATTACGCTATCGCGATGTTGAAACCATTGGCGCAAATAAACTCGATAATGGATTTGGTGAGGTTGGCGGAGCAAGAGATTTTCAATTACGCCCATCTGAATATGGCAGCGGCGGACGCCTAACTTACTCAAATTTGAATCGGTTCTATAACCAAAGAGTAATGGCTACCTATGCTAGCGGTGAAAACCCTAGTGGCATTTCTTATGTAGTATCCGGCTCCAAGCGTTGGGCTGAAGAAGGCTATGTTGAAGGCACCTATTATGACGCCTACGCAGGGTTTGCTGCCGTAGAAGCTGAGGTGTCTGAAAATTATAGCGTGGCACTTACTGGTATTGCTTCACCACGTAGAAGAGGCACACAATCTATTCATATACAAGAAGCCTACGATATAACTGGCGACAATTACTATAATGCCGATTGGGGATGGCAAAATGGACAAAAGAGAAATGCGCGGTTGCGTAAAAACTTCAACCCAATTGTTCAGCTTACAAACTACATTACCGTAAGTGACAATACGTCGCTTCAAGTAACTGGTTCCTATTTATTTGGTCGCGATTTGCGTACCCGTATCGAGCGTCAAAATGCCGCCAATCCTGATCCTGATTATTTCCGTGAGTTTGAAGACGGCACCTTTGCCTTAGAACCACAAATTGATTGGGTATCATTTTATAGAGCTAATCTTGATGGTACTGATGATACAGATCAATTCGATGGGTTATGGTCTAACTACATACTAGAAGAAAATATTCGTGGAGACTCTGATCTTCAGATTGCTGCACAAGCCAATACAATTCTTACTGACCGTATTCAACTAGACTACGGTGTAAACTTTAAGCACTATAACGGCCATTATTACAAAGAGGTTGCCGATTTATTGGGAGGCGATTATTGGAGAAACGTGGATGCCTTTTCTGGCAACCTTCCTCATTTTGCAGGTGAGGTTGATGAACGTAAAGTTGTTGGAGAAGTGTTTGGATATGATTATGATTTAAACAAGCGCAGTTATGATGCCTACATTCAATCACAATTCTCATTAAATCAATTTGATTTCTTTGTAGCCGGCACCATTGGCCAAACTGAGTTGTGGAGAGAGGGTAATGTGCAAATGACACAATTTGAAAGTAACTCGCTAGGTAAGGGTGAAGTAAGAGATTTCCTCACCTATGGCGGTAAAGCGGGCGCAACTTACAAGTTAGATGGCAGAAACTATTTCTCTGTAAATGGTATGTACTATGAAAAACCACCATTATTGAATGTGGCTTGGGTGGCTCCTAGAACGCGAGATGGTTTCAACGACCTATCAGAAGGTGAAACCGTATATGGTGGAGAAGTGAACTACAATCACCGTTCACCAAATCTAAAAGTAAGAACCACTGGTTATGCAACTCGTTTCGATGGTCAAGCCGATGCGATACTAACTTTCTTTGACGCTGGTTTTGATGAAGGATTTGGCACATTTTTCACCAATGGAATTGAGAAATTACACGTTGGTGGAGAGTTTGGTTTCGATTACAAACTCAACCCTGAGTGGGCCGTATCTGGTGCTGCCGCCATGGGAAAATACACCATCATGAATCGACCAACCGTATCTGCATATGAAGATGTGAATAGTAGTCCAATTTTCCAGCCAACATCTTCGTATCTAATAGATTTTTACGAAGACAACACACCTCAAACGGCTTATAACCTTGGGCTAACTTGGCGTGCACCAAAACGAATTATTCTTAACGTAGATGGTAATTACTACGATGATGCCTATGCCAGCCCTAGTGCATTACGCAGAACGGCGCCTGTAGCCGGTCAGTTTGAGCAAGTTAATGGTCTTAGCGAAGAAGAGACCCTTGCATTTTTGACAAAACAAGAACGATTACCGAATGCCTATCGTTTAAACCTGTCTCTATACAAAGAAATTCGATTTAGTTACGATAAACAAATCGGCATCAACGCGTCGGTAAATAATCTTTTAGACGACCAAGACTACCCAAGTTTAGCCTTTGAGCAACTCCGGGTAGATGCATCCGACGTAAGCGGATCAATTAACCCAAATCAATTCCCTACGAGATATCGCTATTCTCCAGGAAGAACCTATTTCATCAATATTGCTTATAAATTCAGATAAATAAAAAGAATATGAACTTTAATCAATTCTTAACTCAGTGCGTAGCACTATTCATGTTAGTATTCGTTTTTCAAAGTTGTGTAGAAGACGATGATTTTGATGTGCCAGAAATTCCACCCATAGAAGAACTCCAAGAAATTCTTAGTGAAGGAGGTTTAAATGCTTCTTTTGATGGCTGCGTTTTTGAAGATTTTGAGTCTTATGCCCAAGATCAAAGTGCGTTTGGTACTTATGAGAATGTGACCACACTCAACACAAGACTATGGCAGGTAAATTCATTTGCGGGTAATCAATATTTACGAATGTCTGCCTTCGCAGCTACCGGCGATGTGATTAGCTATTTTGTGATTCCTGTTGATTTTGATTCTGCCGATTCATTCTCGTTCAAAACTCAAGATCGCTTCAGCAATGGTGATCCACTTGAGGTATACATTGTAACCGACTATAACATTGCAGATAATATCGCCGAATCAACGGTTGAGTTCCAAGAAATTACCGATCAATTCACAATTGCCACGGGGAATACCGAGTCTAATACAGGTCCATTTGTGCCTTCGGGAAATTATGACTTATCTAGTTTATCAGGCAATGGTTTTATTGCTTTTAAATATGTAGGAAATGGTAGTGGCGTTACTTCAACAATTCATATCGATGATATTGCAATTGTTGATAATGAAGATGATGATTGTGAAGCAAGCACTGGCGGCGGCGGTGGAGATCCGGTTAGCCAAGGTGGAGAAAACGCAATGGCTCTAGGCTGCATCTCAGAAGATTGGGAGTCTTATAGCGAAGATGAAGATAGCTTTTCTGCTTATGAGAATATCAGTACAGATACCGGTAGATTTTGGGAAGTAAACAATTTTAGCAGTAACAATTACTTAGAATTGAGTGCCTTTGCTGGGGTGAACAACCCGGTTGCTGTGTTTGATTCATGGTTTGTTATTCCCGTTGATTTTGATGCGGCAGATACTTTTCGTTTTAAAACGCAAGACCGTTTTCATAATGGCAACCCACTGCGTGTTTACACATCTACAGATTACACTATTGGTAGTGACATTACAGCAGCTACCCTAAATGACATCACAGCAAGCTTTACAATTGCTGAGGGAACTACAACAGGAACATCAGAGCCATTTGTTGAATCTGGTGATTTTGACCTTTCTACCTTATCTGGTGAAGGCGTTATTATTTTTCATTATATGGCAGGTGGATCGGTTTCTACAACCATTCACATTGACGATGTTGAAATTATTGATAATGAGGATACAAACTGCGAAGGCAATACGGGTGGAGAAGACTCTTGCTTTGATGAAGATTTTGAAGCCTTTGAAGATGGTACCTCAGTAGTAGATGGCTATCACAATGTTGCGACAGTAGGAGACTTAGATTGGACGGTAAGAACTTTTGGTGACAACCAGTACATTCAAATGTCGGCATTTTCTGGCAACGGAGGCAATGGCCCTCACGAAGCTTGGTTTATTTTAGGAGCTGATTTCGACGTGGCCACAGGCATTTCCTTCGATTCAAAAGATGGCTTCAACAATGGTGACCCTTTAACTGTACTTCACTCAACTAATTACGATGAAATGGGTGATCCATCACAGGCATCATGGACAGATATTACTACAGAATTTGACATTGCTACTGGAACGAGCTCAGGCTTTGCAGACGAGTTTACACCATCTGGAACTTATGACTTTGAAAATTTGACCGGAAATGGTTACGTTGCCTTTGTTTATGCAGGCGATGTGAACGGTACAACAACCACCATTCAAATTGATAACATTGAGCTCTATGGAGAAAGCACTTGTTCATTTGATTTACCAGAATTAGATGGCGGTGGTGATGATGAATTTGAGTCAGTTGGTGGAGACAACGCAATGGCTGCAAATTGTCTCAATGAAGACTTTGAAAGCTTTGCGGATGAAACAACTGTGTTTAGCGATTATGAAAATATAGCTTACACTGGCGCAAGATTCTGGGAGTCTGATAGTTTTAATGACAATAATTACATCAAAATGTCTGCATTTCAAGCTGACGGAGCAGTGCTTACCTACTTTGTTGTACCAGTTGATTTCTCTGCAGCAGAAACATTCTCATTTCAATCGCAAGATCGGTTTAACAATGGCGATGTTCTGAAAGTATTTACAACAACAGACCACGTAATTGGGCAAGATATTATGAATGCTACCTTAACAGATATTACAAGCTCATTCACAATTGCAATGGGAACAACGGGCAGCAATACAGAGCCTTTTGTAGATTCAGGCACATTTGATTTGAGCTCGCTAAGTGGCGATGGTTTCATTGTATTTGAGTATGCTGGAAATGGTACTGATGTAACTACAACTATGCATCTCGACAATATCACCATAACCGATGATGAAGATGCGAATTGTGATGGTAACGGAGGCGGTGGTGAAACCGGCGATGCTAGACTAAACGAATTTCATTACGATGATGTAGATGGCGATGATGCTGAATTTATTGAAGTAAGAATAGCAGATGATCAACCAACTAATTTGGGTGAGTATAGAATTGTTCTGTACAATGGTGCGGATGGAAATTTCTATTCTGATGGCAATATTGAAGGATCTAGCGAAACCCTTGATAACCTAACCGTTACTTGTGCAGACGGCTTCTGTTATTACGTATGGAGCTTGCCTCAAAATGGATTACAAAATGGTGCTCCCGATGGAATTGCTTTGGTTGGACCTGATGGGTTGATTGAATTTATTAGTTATGAAGGCACGTTTACCGCAAACGAAGGCCCGGCAAGTGGCACAGACTCTACCGATGTTGGCGCAGAAGAATCCAATTCTTCCCTTGAGGGTAGTTCTATTCAACGCAGTAATGATGGCAGCTCATGGAGTGCTACTGATGGCACGAACACTAGTGGTGCAGCAAACGATGTAGGCTAATTTAAAATAGTAGAAAACATATTAAAAAAACCTCCTGAACAGGAGGTTTTTTTGTGCCGTAGTGTTTGATAATTATGTGTTTTATTATTTGAGCAAATCTAGAAATTCGGCGATGATCATCGCTGTTGCGCCCCACAGTTTTTCTCCATTCAAATTATAGTATGGCGCATCCACAGTTATTTTTTTAGCCGTTTTAAATTTTGCTTTTCCCACTTCCATCGTCATGAGATCGCTCACTGAAATTGTAATCACATCATCAACTTCTATTGGATCTAGGGTGAATTGCGGCGAAACATTTGTGTAAGCTACCACAGGTGCAATTTCGAAAGCGCTAACAGGAACCTGAAGAGTAGTTAGCTTGCCCAAAACTTGTTTTGCAGTCAATTCTACACCAATTTCTTCTGCTGTCTCACGAATCGCTGTCTGTATCAAATTTGTATCGTCAGCTTCAAATGCGCCACCAGGCAAGGCAATTTGCCCGCTGTGCACACCTTCATTTACAGTACGTTTTATAAATACCGTTTGCGCTTGATTATTTTCATCTGGAAAAATCAAAATCATCACCGCGCTTGTTCTGTATTTAATGTTAGCTTTTTGCACCAATTTCATTCTGCCCACGGGGCTCATTGTTGCTTGCACCTCAATACCGGGGAGCTCAAAAAATGGGGAGTGAAATGATGTAGACAGTTTGGCAAGACATTGCGCTAATTCCATTCTTGGATAGGGTTTATTCTAAACTCAAAGGTATGCTGTGTGTTTTTACGCATCACTGTAATTACACGTTCGTCTGTATTAAAGTCATTTAAAAGCTCATAAACTCGCCGCATGCTTACATTTTTAACTTTTCGACCATCAATTGCAAGCAAAATGTCTTTATTTTGAAGACCGCAACGTTCAGCCTCAGAGCCTTTTCGCAACGATTGAACAACAAACTGGCTACCCTCCTCAACTGAGTGTCGATACAATACACGAATACCAGCACGGTTATACATGAACGGATCATCGAGTCTAGATTGTATGGGTCGTAGATACATCTTCATGTTTTTGTAGTCTAAACTCACGCGGAATCGCCGCAAAATATCATTTCCAATACTCCCATCAGAGTGGCGTATATGAGTTACGTTCCTTAATGATGTAGTGTCGATAAAGTGCGTTGATACAGATTCAAACTCAATTTGATCGCTCAGTGAAACGCCATCAATTTTTTTAAACTTGCTGAGTATTAATCCATTCATTCCGTAACCTTGATAGTTATGTAAAAGAGGTTCTTGTTTAAACTGATTCGTTTTATCATTTGGGTAAAGGCTGAGCGCACCACTAAAGCCTGTATCAACCAAAAGTTTCAATGAATCATTCACCGCACTATGCCTAATTTCAGTTGTTATGAATGGTTTAGAACCTAAAAATTCAAGGTCGTAAACCTCTACTCTCTTTTTTCGTTTGAGGCGGTCAATCCTTTTCGCATTCTTTGGCTCCTTTATAATCAACTTTTCTCTTACAAAATCAATTGTCACTTCATGTTTTGATAAGAAATCATAGCCAATAATGCCGTAAACAGGCTCACCCAAAAATTGATCTAAGTTTACAGCTTCTTCTAAAACAATCACATCTTGATTGGTGAACTTATAGTCATCATTTAAACGATAATTCAATTTTGTAGATACCCAAGCAGGAATTGGCTCATCAGAACCATAACCACGTACTTTTATTTTACGCTCGAGGGGAAGACCCAAAATATTAATAATCATGGGTTCTGTTATGATCGTCGTTTTCACACCAGTATCAAGAAGAAAATAGAGTTGCATACCAAAGCCCAAATCAACGGGAACGAGTACATTATTATTGACAACCTTAATACTAATTTGATTGCTTGATTTTGAAAAGATGTCGCTATCAGTTAGCACCTCAATTTGTGCTACACTGTTGAAATGCAGCAACACGAAAACAAAGAATAGAAAACTTAACCGCATCAATATTGAAAGTTAATGAAAAATTACGCATTTTCGCATAAATTTTCACCTATGCTATTCTTCGCAATCGACTGGACATATGGCCCTGAGATTATCCCAAATACACCTTTACGTTGGTATCCGTTAATGTTCGTGATCGGTTTTTTTGTTGGGTTACAAATCATGACCGGCATTTACAAACGAGAAAGAAAAAATGTAAAGGAGCTTGATGTTTTACTGGCGGCCATGTTACTCGCGGCCATATTTGGCGCACGGGTTGGCCATTATCTATTTTACGATTGGCAACTCATTTTTTCGAACCCAATTGAGGTATTTCTCCCTATTGAATTTACAGATGGTAAAGTGAAATTTGTTGGTTATAGAGGTCTTGCAAGCCATGGTGCGGTATTCACAATTTTACCAGTGTTGTATTGGTTTAGTAGAAAATACAAGCACAACTTCATGTGGTTGGTTGATCGGGTGGTGATTACTGTTGCCTTTGCAGCGATATTCATTCGTATAGGTAATTTCTTTAACCATGAAATTGTTGGCGCCGTGGCCGAAAACATTCCTTGGGCTGTAAAATTTGCCCACCATTCAGACCAACTACCTCGCCACCCAGCTCAATTGTACGAGTCAATTTGTTATCTATTCACTTTTTTGTTTCTCTATAAAATGTATCAATCTAAAGGACCTAAAATTCCTTATGGGAAGATTTTTGGCTGGTTTATGATTTTAATTTTCGGTTCTAGATTTCTTATAGAATTTTTAAAGGCTGAACAAAATGCCAATGATGAAGGCATATTACAATCAGTAGGGCTCAACATCGGTCAATTGTTAAGTATTCCAATGATCATTGTTGGCTTAATTATATTGCTTTGGTATGTGCCAAAATATGGTAGAAAGCAAATGGAAAAAGAGACAGCTTAACAAATAAGCAAGTCATGCGTAGACACGCAACTCATTTAACTTGCTACGTCAGAGATAGTTGCTAAAAATGATTGCGCAGCAACTCGTTCAGCGTGCATCGTGCTCCCATCGTCTGAAATGTGAGACAGTTGAACCTGCGTTATTTGGTTGATGAGGGCAGAATTAAACTCTGTTTTAACCCGAATATAGTTGTCGGTAAAGCCATGGATAAAGCCATGTAGTTCTTCAGATTCCCAAAGTACAGGCCTTTCGTCACCAAGATGCGTTTCGTAAAATGCCCGCTTTTTCTTTGCGCTCAATATTCTAAGCATTTCGTTGCGTTGATGTCGTATATGCTTGGGTACAGTGTCACCCATTGTGGCAGCCAAGGTGTTGTCACGTTCGCTGTAGGTAAATACATGCAAATAGGTAATGTCAAGTGAATTCAAAAGTTCATAAGATTCTAGAAAAGATTGTTCCGTCTCACCGGGAAAACCCACAATAACGTCAACACCAATAGCACAATACGGCATAAGCTGTTTAATATGTTCTACACGGCTTTGGTATAACTCTTTCTTGTATCGGCGTTTCATGGCTCCTAAAACGGCGTTACTACCGCTTTGCAGTGGAATATGAAAATGAGGCACAAACTTGTCGCTATTGGCAACGAACTCAATGATCTCATCAGTAAGGAGATTTGGCTCGATGGAGGAAATACGGTATCGGTCAATACCGTTCACAGAATCCAAAGCTTGAATGAGTTGCAGGAAATTTTCAGTATGGCGTTTTGCACCATGCGGCCCTTTACCAAAATCACCAAGATTTACACCAGTTAAAACAATTTCTTTACAGTCGGTTTTAGCAATTTTCTCAGCCTGTTTTACTGCTTCCTCAATTGTGGTAGATCTAGATTTTCCACGTGCAAGCGGAATGGTGCAGAACGCACATTCATAATCGCAGCCATCTTGCAATTTTAAAAATGTGCGTGTTCTATCTCCATAACTAAAGGCATCGTTAAAGCCGGTTACATCTTCGATATCACAAGCAAACACACTGCCTTTTTCAGTTTTGGTGAGGTCTTGTAAGTATTCTACCAACCTAAATTTTTCTGCTGCACCGAGTACGGCATCAACACCAGGTATTTCACTAATTTCTTTGGGCTTTAACTGTGCGTAGCAACCAATCACAACAACGTATGCTTGAGGATTTTTTCTAAGCGCTCTGCGCACAAACTGTCTACATTTTTTATCGGCTTGTTCGGTCACGCTACAAGTGTTGATTACATACACATCACTTACAGCAGAGAATTTGGTGATCACAAAGCCAGCTTCTTCTGCTTTTCTACCAATGGCAGATGTTTCAGAAAAATTGAGCTTACACCCTAGTGTGTGAAATGCTATAGACTTTGCTTGTTTCAACAGTTTGCGAAGTTACAACGGCTCACAATTGTTTGCCATGCGAACAGGATTGCATGGTGCGCTGTTTGAACTGATACATAAACACGAACTTATTTCACCGCTTGGTCAATGAAAAAGCAGCCTTAATAAAATCAACATGCTAACACACAAAAAAGAAGAAAATAGAATAGAATGGGTAGAAGATGGCATTACATCATTTATTGCTTATCGCGAAAATGAAGGAAAATTCATGCTGCATTACAGCGAAGTGCCAGTAGAAGCAAGGGGTGGTGGTGTTGGACGAAGACTGGTGAATGAGACTTTAGATTATTTAGAAAACGAAGGCATTGAGTATGTACCAATTTGTTCTTTCATCAAGCATGTAGCTAACCGTCGTAAGCAAAAAGAAAGTGAGTAGATTTTGGCTGGTTCTGAACGTACCTCAACCTAGCGCCATTACTAGAGCGAATAGACACAGGTGATTGATGATTTTTAAACGTCACCACTTAGAGTTCAAAGTGTCTAACCTAAGTGTGTTATGAAGAAAAGAAGTCTAGAATGAAAGTTAAAAATTTTGTACCCGGAACAGGTTCCGATTACCATCGGAATGAACCGCACGAAACTGCGTAAACAACGTCCACTAAATTGAGTGAAAGAAAAAAAAGGATGCAAAATGTACCCGGAACAGGTTCCGAAATCGGAATGAACCGCACGAACTAATGTTCACTAGGCCCTCAACCTAGCGCCATTACTAGAACGAATAGCCATAGGTGATTAATGATTTAAACGTCACCACTTAGAGTCCAAAGTGTATAACCCAAGTATGTTATGAAGAAAAGAAGTCTAGAATAAAGTTAAAAAAATTTGTACCCGGAACAGGACTTGAACCTGCACGAACTAATGTTCACTAGGCCCTCAACCTAGCGCGTCTACCAATTCCGCCACCCGGGCAAAAATAAAAAGCCCTCAAGTATAGAGAGCTTTGTGATTCCGCTGGGGTTCGAACCCAGGACCCCTTGATTAAAAGTCAAGTGCTCTACCAGCTGAGCTACGGAATCTTCATACCTTTCTCAAAAAGGAATGCAAATATAAAACCGACTGTTTGAAAATGAGATGAATCTTTTGCCTTTTTATCTTCGGTAGGCACTGTAACGCTCAATGCGTTTTAATTCAAGCAAATACGTGTAAGTTGTATTGTAGCCGCTCACTCTACCCATCTCCTCGCCTTTATTATTAAGCACCATTAAGGTTGGCCACTCAATTACTTCCATATTTTCGGCGTAGTCAAATCCGCCACCATCAATATCATCACCATGAATTTTTACGGCAATGAAGTTTTGGTTGATGTAATTATAAAACTCAGGGTCAACAAAAACTTCTTTTTCTATTAACTTACATGGTCCACACCAGTCGGCATAAAAATCGAGAAAAATAAGCTTGCGTTCTTCTTTGGCAAGTTGCAATGCGGAATCTAAAGAGCCAACATGAAATTCAATTGGCATGTAGTCAGAATTATCGTTATAACTACTCGTGGTACTCGGGTACACGTATTCAATTTTGCGATCAATCACCTTATTTTGGGCAATGACGGCTGTTGAAAATAAGAGTAATCCGAGCAGAGAAAGACTTTTCAGCATCATAAGTTGAACTTGTAAGGTAAACATAAAAAAACCCCCTTCAAAACGAAGGGGGTTATTCACTTAACGTTTGTTAAGAAAACTTATTATCTAACACCTAATGCTCTAAGAGTTTCGATGTTTAAAGATCCCATTGGAAGACCATTGTCTTCTTGGAACTTACGTAGCGCGTTACGAGTACCAGTACCCATTACACCGTCAACAGATCCAGCAGTGTAACCTCTGTCATTCAACGCACGTTGAACAGACATGATTAATGAAGGAGTAATTGCCTCAGCACATACAACTTCTCTCCAATCAGAGAAACCACCTTTACTTACTAACTGACGCTTAGATACAGTAGTGTATTGAGCATCTGAACTAGTAGAAGTAGTCATAGCAGGAGTTGCAACTCTTGAAACAGTATAAGTAGCTGATTGAGCAGGAATACTTGTAGATTCTGCAGTCTCAGGCTTAACAACGTTAGTTACAGTATAAGAAGCAGATTGAGCAGGAATTGTAGTTGATTCTACAGTTTCTGGCTTCATTACTTGCGTAGTTCTGTAAGTACGTGCTTCAGAAGGAACAGTAGATTGCTCTACAGTTTCTGGCTTAACAACTTGTGTTTTCTGTACTGTTCTGTACTCAGCAGGAACAACTTGTTCAGTTGTAGTTGCAGGAGAAGCAACAACTACTTTCGTAATTGTAGCAAACTCAGCAGGTACAGTTCTTTCAGTTGTAGTTTCCGGTTGGCTAACAACAGTTTTAGTGATTGTTTTGTACTGTGCAGGTACAACTTCTTCAGTTGTAGTTGCAGGTGTTCTCACAACTGTCTTAGAAATTGTGCTGTACTGTGCAGGAATTGCGATTTCTTTCACACAACCTGTACCGTTATCAGAATAACCTGATGCACAACCTTGCTTAACTCTTTTAGTTACTGTAGTGTACTGTGCAGGAACTTCCTCTAAACACCATACTTTACAATCATCTGGATTAGCAGAAAGACATGAAGGGTCAACTCTCTTACGTACCCACTGCGTAGTTGCAGGAGAAACAAGAACTTGCTCGGTTTGGGTTTCGAAGATGTAAGGCGAAGTTTCAATTGTACTTGAAGCAGCTTTTACTAAAACTTCTTCAGATACAGTTTCATACTGTGCAGGTACAACTCTTAACGTAGAGTATGCAGGTCTTACTTGTACTTCTTCAGATACAGTTTCAAATTGTGCAGGTACAACTTCTAAACGAGTGTAAGCCGGTCTAACCATTACTTCTTCAGTTACTGTCTCATACTGAGCAGGAACTACACGAAGTGTTGTGTAAGAAGGGCGAACCATAATTTCTTCGTTTACAGTTTCAAACTGCGCAGGAGAAATTGAAAGCTCAGTAGTTGTTGGTCTGTATTGATAAGACACTTCAGAGTTTTCGAACTGTGCAGGTGAAATATCTAACTTGCTGTAAGATGGTCTGCTTTGGTAAGTCATTTCAGAAGTTTCAAACTGTGCAGGTACGATTCTTAATTCGCTTGATGCAGCTCTTGATTGATAAGACACTTCTTCAGTAGTAAACTGAGGACCTGTAGCTTGAAGGCTTGTAGAAGCCGGCTTAACTAGCATTTGCTCAGTTACAGTTTCATAAACATCAGGAATGTAACATTTAGCGTAACATTTGCCTGGTTCAGCGTTTGGTGGTGTATCAGAAACCTGAGCAGAAGCAGTTGTTGCTAAAGCTAAGAAAGCTCCTAAAAAAACACCTTTTAACATGTTGATTTTAGTCATAGTGATGATTTAATTAAAAAATGATTTTATTAACTATCAAATTAAGTGCAAAGATAATTTTCTAAGACGTAATAAAGAAACACTCTTCCACATCTTATTTACCTTGCTTTGAATTTGTAAAGTTAAATTATTTTGTATTCTTACAAACAGTACAACTGCTTGCGGTAATTGTTCGAACATTCAACAAGCTTTGTGCCATTTATATTGAACAAATGAACAAAACTGTAATTATCACTGGTGCTTCTTCAGGTATTGGTCTGGCATTAGCTAAATTATACTTGCAAAAAGGATGGAATGTAACGCTTGGTGCACGCCGTTCTGAGCCGATGAATGAAGTGTGTAAATCTTTTTCGGCTGATAAATACATGACCGTACAAACAGATGTAACCCATGTTGCAGATTGTGAGAATTTAATTCACAAAACTGTGGACAAGTTTGGTCGTATTGATTGTTTAATTAATAACGCCGGAATTTCGATGCGCGCTCGATTTAATGATGTGGAAGTTGATGTACTCAAAAAGGTGATGGATGTGAACTTTTGGGGCGCTGTTTATTGTACAAAAGCAGCATTACCACATATTAAGGATACAAAAGGCAGTGTCGCAGGTATTGGCTCAATCGCTGGATTTAGAGGTTTGCCTGCTAGAACGGGCTATTCTGCATCGAAATTCGCATTGAATGGCTTCTTAGAATCACTGAGAACTGAAGAATTAAAAACCGGTGTGCATGTTTTAACTGCATGTCCGGGTTTTACTGCATCAAACATCAGAAAGAAAGCATTAATGCAGGATGGTTCGCAACAAGGTGAATCTCCAAGGCAAGAACAAAAAATGATGACTGCTGATGAAGTAGCTGACAGAATTGTTGATGCAATTGAAAAAAGAAAACGCACTTTAGTACTCACCCGTCAAGGCAAATTGACTGTATTTTTGAATAAATTTTTACCAAAACTTACAGACAAACTTGTTTACAACCACATGGCGAAAGAAGATGATTCGCCATTCAAATAATATAAATGTCGTTATTACAAACCGAAATTGATAAGCTTAAAACAGATGTTGAAAAAGCTTGGGAAGATCGTACTTTACTCAATCTAGAGAATATTATACAATCTATTGAAGCTGTTATTGCAAGCTTAGACAGAGGAGAATTGAGAGTTGCTGAACCATTTGCTCGTGGCTGGAAAGTGAATGAGTGGATTAAAAAAGCAGTGATACTCTATTTTCCAACGAGAAACATGAGTGTAACTGACGCCGGCCCATTACAGTTTCATGATAAAATGTCTCTTAAAAATAATTATGATGAACTCGGTGTTCGAGTTGTGCCCCCAGCAACTGCAAGAAAAGGCGCTCACATAGAACCGGGCGTTATTCTTATGCCCTCATTTGTTAATATTGGTGCATATGTTGGCAGTGGCACTATGGTTGACACTTGGGCAACTGTTGGAAGCTGTGCACAAATAGGGAGGAACGTTCACCTGAGTGGTGGCGTAGGCATAGGTGGTGTGCTTGAACCCATTCAAGCAAGCCCAGTGATTGTTGAAGATGATTGCTTTATAGGTTCTAGAGCAATTTTGGTTGAAGGCGCCCACATCAAAAAAGAAGCAGTTATTGGCGCGAATGTAGTTATTACGGCATCTACGAAAATCATCGATGTAACAGGTGAAAAACCTGTGCATTACAATGGTGAAGTACCAGAACGGGCAGTTGTTATTCCTGGCTCTTACACAAAAGAATTTTCGGCCGGCTCATATCAGGTGCCCTGTGCATTAATTATTGGTCAGAGAAAAGAAAGTACTAATAAAAAGACATCATTAAATGATGCTTTGCGAAACTTTAATGTAAGTGTGTAATGGCGAAAATTCTTGATGGCAATAAGCTGAGTAAAGAGATTTTGGATGAGATTAGGGTTGAAGTAGACCAACTACTCACCAAAGAAATGAGACCGCCAGGATTAGCAGTTGTTATGGCCGGAAACAATCCAGCAAGTGCATCGTATGTACGAAAAAAAATTAAAAGCTGTGAGCATGTTGGGTTTGTTTCTCAATTCATTCATGTTGATGAAGAAATCACGCAAGAAGAAATCTTGAACTTTGTAGATGACCTAAACAATGATGACCGAGTTGATGGATTTATTGTACAATTGCCACTTCCTCCTCAAATTGATGTTGACGAAGTCATTTCGGCCATTGATCCTGCCAAAGATGTGGACGGATTTCATCCTATAAACATCGGGAATGTAACCCTTGGCAGAACTGGTTTTGTGAGTGCAACGCCAAATGGCATCTTAGAACTGCTGAAGCGATATGAAATTACTACCAGCGGCAAACAAGTTCTTGTAGTTGGTAGAAGCAATATTGTTGGTAGGCCTATCTCAATTTTATTGAGCAATAACCGATCTGTTGGCAATGCAACCGTTACAGTCGCCCACAGTCGCACAAAAAACCTTGAAAAATTAGCCTTACAGGCAGATATCATTATAGCCGCCATCGGCAAACCCAATTTCATCACTGCTGATATGGTAAAAGAAGGAGCTGTGGTTGTTGATGTAGGTATTAACCGCGTTGAAGATGCAAGCAGAAAACGGGGTTATCGGCTGGTTGGTGATGTTGACTTTGATGCCGTAAAAGAAAAGGCCTCCGCAATTACACCAGTGCCTGGTGGCGTTGGGCCAATGACTGTTTGTAGCCTCATGATGAACACACTTGAGAGTTACAAACGCCGAGAAAATTTACTGTAATGCCAGTGAATGTCTTTTTATATGCGCCTGAGTATAGACCCAACCTTTCTAACATGGTTCGTAGTGCAGAGTTCTTTGGTCTTAAAACCATTTTCATTTACGACAAAAACGGACTGTTAAAAAAGCCTGAAAGTAAAAACCAAAGAGCAGACTATGAACATATGGTTAGAGTTTGGACCGCCGGTGCAGTAGACCATATCAATGTAGAAGTGATTGATGATGTTCAGGTTTTTTTTCGCGAATACGTGGGCAGAAAAATTGCAACCATTGTAGATGAACGTGGAGAAAAATTAGCCGAGTTTAATTTTAAGCCAAATGACTTGATTATTATGGGTCCTGAAAAAGAAGGGTTGCCGCACTCAATTCGAGTGCTCTGTGAGAAAAAAGTACATTTGCCGAATATTGGAGAGACAGATTGTTTAAACGTTTCGGTTATGCTCGGAATAACATTGTATGCAGCACAAAATCAAACAAGATGAGTGAAATAAAGCGTTGCGGGTGGTGTGGTAATGATCCACTTTATATAAGATACCACGATAAGGTATGGGGAAAACCAGTGTATGATGATCAAGACTTATTTGCCAAATTAATTTTAGATGGGGCGCAGGCAGGTTTGAGTTGGATTACCATTTTGCGGAAACAAGAGAATTATTATAGGGCGTTTGACAATTTTGATGCAGAAAAAATGGCAAACTATGATCAAAAAAAAATTGATGCCCTTCTTCAGAACGAGGGTATAATAAGAAATAAACTGAAAATTAATGCCGCTGTTACAAACGCTAGGGCTTATTTGAGCATTCAGGAAAAAATTGGTTTTAGCAATTTTCTGTGGCAATATGTAGATGGAG
>ENA-ORXM01001919-ORXM01001919.1-marine-metagenome-genome-assembly--contig:-NODE-1919-length-26520-cov-63.733616_pt1 | contig 26520 bp, 22 predicted proteins | sample MGYA00237867_ERZ511480 | MGnify/ENA primary metagenome ERZ511480 (study PRJEB26309, sample SAMN06266103) | marine metagenome | isolation source: Algal blade | place: United Kingdom:Sidmouth, United... | reverse complement strand
CTCTACAAATTTTTCTGGCTCTTTTTTACACTGCTCGATTAGCTCGTCTCGGCGACTCATGCTTTTAACTCTATTGACTTATTCACTTTCTTGCAAATTTTTACTGCTTATAAAACAGCTGCTGAGTAAATACGTGTAATGTATAGAGAAGCGAGCACATGCGCTGATGTCAGACGGCTTACTCAATATACTTCAGGCGGGCGCTTTATACCCATCGCCCCCAAAAATGCCACCACTCGCTCACCATCGGCAATTTTTGGCCGCAATTTAGTCAGTGCAGCCCCAGCAGCGGCGCTCGTTGGTTCCACATAAAAGCCCTGCTGTGCTAAAGCAATACGCGCCTCAAGCACTTCTTTCTCGCTAACCACAATGGTGCTACCCTTGGATTGCCGCAGTGCAGAGAGTACAGCAGCAGAACGCAATGGGTGCGAAATAGCAATACCGTCAGCACTAATCGGCTCAAAATGGGGAATGGGCATCGAAGCTTTTTGTAGCCCACCGACAAACGCCTCGTGGATTGGCGTGTACGGTTCGGCTTGAACAGCAACCATTTTTGGAAGTTTATCGATTAAACCACAACGGTGCAGGTGCTGAAATCCGCGCCACACGCCTAGCAGTAGCCCACCCTGACCAGTAGAAACAACAAACCAATCGGGCACCTGATAATTCAGCTGCTCCCATATTTCCCAAGCGCAAGTCATTAGACCTAAAATATACGAAGGCTGCAAAGCGTGTGATGCATACTTTGTCTCCTTGTTTAGGCGTGTGGCCGCAACAGCCGCATCGGTCGAATCGCTTCGCGAGCCAGGCACTTCGACAAGCTCTGCACCATAATAGGCTATTTGTGCTTTTTTGACCTCGAAGGTGCTCTCCGGCACAAATATACATGCTTTCAAACCAGCCCGCGCTGCGTAACAAGCGACACTTGCACCCGCATTTCCGCTAGAATCTTCGACCACACTCACAGCACCTTGGCCACTAAGCCAGTTGATCATGACGCTAACCCCGCGATCTTTATAACTACCGCTAGGCATAAGTGCGTCATGCTTCCAGTAGACAGGCAGATTGCCCCACATATCTTGCAAAAGAGGCGTCCATCCCTCGCCAAGCGTAATGCGTTGGTGACCTTCCCCTACGATGGGAAGCATTTCCGAATATCGCCATAGCCCAGGCGCGGTTGGATCAATGCACTCTCGTTGGAATTTTGGGAGATCCGCATATTCTAGTGGTTCACTGGTAAGCGGGCAACGCAAAGGGCTACGCCTAGCCTCGACGCGAAAATCACTTGTTGGACAAAATGATATCAACCTTAAATCCTTTGTTTTTTTATCCCACTTCTAGCAAGTGCTATTATGGCTAAATTCGCTTGGGACAGCTTTTGTATGATAGTTTGGGGTATGGGGGAGTTTAATGTTTCCGCATAGTTTCTCTTATGTTCGCTTCGTTGTCAAAGGTGAATGATGGATTATTAATTATATAAACCATAAATTTTGTACTACAGGCTGATTCTCTCCATGAAACGCATAAACCCCTTGGCTGACAATCAGTCAAGGGGTTTATTGTAGTCCAACTATACAACTATACCTAGCAGCGTTATTCAGTTAGCCGTCAGCTAATGCTGCTGCCTGTTCAATAATATCATCGCGTTCGACTCGCTCTGCGGGCCAGCCAAAGATTTCACCGATCTCTTCCGCACTCATTGCTGCAAGCTGTGCATAGGACGTAATGTTCGCATCTGCTAGCCGAGCGGCAAAGACGACACCGATACCACGTATCTTTGTAAAATTGTTTGCCGTTTGCTTTTGCGGTTTTGTCTCGGGTACGTCTGCAACTTCTTTAAATTCTGAGAGGGAATCAGACGTGCCATCATTCGTTTCTGCATCACTAGTTTCTGAGTAAGCTATAGAAGCGTCAGTATCGCTCGGATCCATTGCATCACTTTCTGCGTTATCAAATTCTTCGCTCGCGGTTTCAGCCGCAGCCCCAGTGCGTACGAACGGCTTATCACTTTGTGACCATTCCTTGCGTGAGCGCCCCGCAGCTCTATCATCATTCGTAAAGCGACGTACCCACGGTAAGACTAAAGCGCCCGTGCCGATAGAAGAGAGTAAAAAGAGACCAATGAAAGCAATGAAGCTAAAGCAACTGCCCATCGACCAAAGCAGTGAGACAGACAAAATAATTATTGCCGCACCGACCGCAATTTTAAGAGCATAGCTACCAGAAAGATTCAAATAGTTCCCGATCCGTTCACCCAAAGCCGCAGAGGCGATAAGGCCACCTACAATATTTAGGCAGAAGAGCGCGACCCAAGTTGGTATTGCCACGAGTAGACCGATAATCGTTATGGCCATTACGCCAGCTACCAGAAAAACACCTATATTTACTACAAGTCCAACCCCAAAGCAGAGTGCCAACTCGTCGCGTAGGCGCTCTTGAACCGATTTGATGAGCGTCGGGCGAATCAATGCAACCAAACCAGCAATCATTGCCAAGGAAAGAGCGCTAACGAGTGCGCCGAAAATTCCCCCAATTATCGATCCAAAGCTTCTACCGCTTCTTTGCTCACTGCCCGAACCCCTGTCTGAGTTGCTATCTGAGTTTCTACCCGAGTCAGTGGCAGAACCCTCCGTACGCTCATCAGCTGTCTCTTTTTCTATCTCTACCCGAATCTCATCGGTAACATCGTTTGCTATCCCTGAACTGGCAAAGCCAAATATTTTTCCGATGTCAAAGTTTTGACCGCTGACAATATCACCTTCAACCTCTGTGTTCTCCTCACGGTCCAAATTGCCTGAAACAATGCTGATATCACCTTCAACTTCCGCGCCATTATATAGTTTGACATTCCCGCTAACGGAAGCCATATCGCCTTTCACATGTCCGAAAAGGTCAATGTTACCGCTAAACGTAGCCACATCTCCTTCAACAATGGCACCTTCCCCGATTTCGATATTGCCGCTCATTACTATCAGATCGCCCGTTATCTGCGAATCCTCTTCGAGGGTCACATTTCCGCTAAAAACAATCACATCTTCATCGATCTTTTGTCCAGGTTCGAGGTGAAAATTGCCACTTGGAATAGTACGCTGAGAACTAATTGCTAATGATCGAGCCTGAGCGGGTGTTGTGAAAAGCGCAAACAGAAGCAGCGCAACAAAGCTAGCTAGTGTTGACCACCCATAGCCCGAGCGCCATCTCAATCGTGGCGTTGCTATGAGCCGTTGATCTGTTTGAACAACCAGCAATTGATAAGTCATAATGAATTTCTAAACCTTTTGTAGCCTATGTTTATGTTATGCAGCACTCGCATTCATTTTATTCATCGATCGGCGCAAAAATCGAGTCCAGAAGACCAATATACCGCCCATGAATGCACTATATGCCAACACAATCCCCCACATTTGAGGAGAAACTAGTGCTGTCCCTACTACAATATTTAACGCACTAGCGGTTGATTGGATCCAAACTGTAAAGCCATGCAAGAGGTAGGCAACCGACTGAATTTGGTCGGTTACCCACGAACTTTGGTTGACAGCCATGTAGGCACCGGCTGAAAGCGTGCCGATTATAATACTGGCCCACAAAATTACTGTGACGGTGGCAACAGTTGCCCCCAGCCAGAACTTTTTTCGGTGCTGTTCTTTTGACAAACGCTTCTCGAAGTTCTGGACAAAATCAACTGGTGGCATGATGGATGGCTCGGCAATCATCTTTCCGTCTAGCTCTTGCCACGTCGCCCATTTATTTGCCAGCAACGGATAATATTCAATATCTGCGTGGAATTGAGCCAGCTCATCCTCGTCTAGTAGCTCATCCAACGCCAAGGACATTGCGAGATCAAAAGTCATTGACGATTCGTTGTCGTCGCCAACTGCCTCATCCCGATTACTATCGCTCCAATTGGGATCTGGTTGATTGTGCTCAAATGGAAAGTTCATACTCATCTCATGTACCTAGTTATCGTGTTTCGAATCATAATATCTATATCTGCATACCACTTTGGCTTTGGCGTAATTTAAAGGAGCCAAAGCGACCAATCAGCTTGCTAAATGTGAAATGATCAGTCTCTGATTTTTTTGCCATAAAGGCCTGTACCGGAATGCCCGTGGATGGTGGCGTCGTTGCGGCTTGTGCCTGTTCGTAAATAACGGCCATCTGTTTGCGAGCGCGAAATAGGCGACTCTTGACTGCCGAGACGCTTAAATCCATTGTGTCGGCAATTTCTTCATAGCTCAACTCTTCCCAGTAGCGTAAAATCAGCGGCATTCGATAATCCGGATCCAGATTTTCCAAGAGTGCCTGTAATTCGCCAGCCTGCTCGCTTCTGGCTGCTTCTCGCTCCGGTGCGGGCGCGTCACTCTCCAAATTCTGCAACACTGGATTGTCGTCTATCGATACATAAGTTGCGCGCCGCTTGCGCAGTTGGTCTATACAGTAATTATTGGCGATTGAAAAAACCCATGTACTAAACTTATGATTTGGATTATATTGCTTCAACTTGGAGTACGCACGCAGAAAGGTCTCCTGCGCAGCATCTTCTGCTTCTTGGGGGTTCCCCAACATGCGGTACGTCAAATTGTAAACTGGGCGCTGATAAGCATGAACCAATTTGCTAAATGATTGCTGATTTCCACTTCGTGCCTCTTGTACCCATATCTGCTCCTGTTGGTTCATAATGCTCGCTCTCTATCTTGCCTTTGAATTATTGATGTAACGTTATATGTATCGAATTCTTTTCTTGCTATTCTCCGCAGTAGCACAATATAACATGTTTACTTCAAAGTAAACGCCTAAAGTAAATACTCAATGGAAACTGTTGCTTGATGGCGCTGCTAGGGATATACATTTTACTATATACACTTTACGTAAGGGCTGAGAAAAAGTTTCAGAACTATTTAACTAAAGGTACTCATGTGCCGCGAACAGAGCGGTAGCGTATCTACTATCAGCCTATCGTTACAAATTTTCCTTGTTTGACATATTATCTAAAGATCAGTATAGTACTGCCCGTAAACGTTTACAGGTTTCTACAGCATTTTCCCTACCAAAACTTTAAATCCATACAATACTTTAAATACTTCGCTCATATGGGCGGCAAATTGAAATTGTGCTATTTTTTCTTTGAAGATGTGGGCAATTTCAGCTGCATACTTATATGAGCCAAATACTTTGCAGAGTTGTACGCCTTCATACTTGCTATGATTTGGGCTATCTGTCTCTATTTCTGCATTATCGGTGATTATCCATAAATATTTAGCGTTGCGGAGAAAGCATCGGAGCTCCTGTTTGTAATTTATGGATCATCATCGACTGTTTTACGATTGGCAGTTGAATTGCTTGTAAAACATCTCTAATTCTATCAAAATTGGAAGGATATGAATCAGATAGAAATTTTCTGGAGATCGACATTACCCTATTTACAATTAAGGAGAAAATAAAATGCGTTCTATGCGTCTTTTGAGTTTAACGCTCGTTTCAATTATTGGGCTAATCTTAGCCGCCTGCGCGGCTCCGGCTGCGGCCCCAGCCGATTCGGGGAGTACAATGGCTGATAGTGCAGAAGAAGGTGACAGCGAAGCAATGGCCGATAGCGCTGAAATGGATGGCGGTGATGTAATTGTTGGATTGATCACAAAAACTGAAACCAATCCATTCTTTGTGAAAATGCGCGAAGGCGCTCAAGCCAAAGCAGATGAATTGGGCGCAACGTTGATGACTGCTGCCGGTACATTTGACGGCGACAACGAAAGCCAAATAACGGCAATTGAAAATATGGTGAATGCTGGTGCGCAAGCCATTTTGCTGGTGCCAAGTGACACAACGGCCATTGTGCCTGCTGTCGAGAAAGCACGTGAAGCTGGCACAATCGTAATCGCGCTGGACACGCCAACCGATCCAGAGGATGCGACGAATGCACTCTTCGCCACCGATAATTTTCAGGCGGGTATTTTGATTGGTCAATATGCCAAAGGCGTTATGGGTGATGAAGAACCGATTATTGCCATGATGGATCTGAACCCTGGCATCACGGTTGGCGACTTACGACACAATGGCTTCCTCGAAGGTTTTGGTATCTCGCAAGATGACCCAGCCATTGTTTGCGAAGAATTCACTCAAGGGGATCAAACGAAGGGCCAAACGGCCATGGAGAATTGTCTGCAAGCGAACCCTGACATCAACCTAGTTTACACAATCAACGAGCCTGCCGCCTTTGGTGCTTACACCGCTATCGAGAATGCTGGTCGTGCTGGCGAAGTAACCATCGTGTCAGTCGATGGTGGTTGTGCCGGTGTGCGTGCAGTTGAAGATGGTCGTATTGCTGCCACATCACAGCAATACCCGCTGCTAATGGCTTCGATGGGTGTAGAAACAGCCGTGGCCGTAGCCGGTGGTGCCGAGGCTCCAACAGGATACACCGATACGGGCGTCACGCTGATTACGGGCAGCCCAGTGGATGGCCTTGAAAGCGAAGATGTGCAGTTTGGTCTTGACAGTTGCTGGGGCGAGTAATATAAGATGAGTAATAGTGGCGGCATTAATCTAATAATGCCGCCACTTTTTTTTACCCTGAACTATTATCGATATCAATGCGCTTTCAGATTACTTCAGAAATTTGAACTATATATAGTTCTATCTATTACCTGTAAATTTAATGGAGTGTAAAATCTGAAAGGCATCGAAAATTGCTGCTTCGTTGTCATTTTGAGCCAAAGTTAACCCATACTGATGGAATCATATGAGCACAAACTGGATTCAATAGGCATCTTTCGTCTTGAGCGAAAAATTTTGCGTATGGGGCATCCAGATTTCTCGCTTAGCACGGACCGATTAGGCTGAATTTCTGTTATTTTTCCATCGGTGTACCATTTAGGAACTGAGTTTGGCTTGAAATGACATTGTACACACAGTAAGGTTGGCCCCATTTTGCGCCCATCTCAGACATATAGGTAATAGATAGATAGTTTTATCAAAGAAATATATAGCTATCTATCAAATTTGATGGGAATGTCCAGTAGTAGGAACACGATACATCGTGCCCCTACAGAATCAGAAATATGTATAGGTTGCGTACAATATTTTTTGATTAACAGTATAGATCTTTTATAAACTAAGGTAGGAAGTCCTATGAGTGTGAGCAGTTCCTCGAGTCGAACCCCCATTCGCGATATTCTCACAATGCCGATTGTTGGGCCGGTAATTGCGCTTATATTCGCCACTATCTTTTTCTCGACGCAATCCGACCGATTTTTAACGGGCAATAATTTTTCGCTCATTGTGCAACAGGTCGTTGTTGTAGGCACCTTAGCTATTGGGCAAACACTGATCATTCTAACCGCGGGCATCGACCTATCCAACGGCATGATTATGGCCTTTGCCCAAGTGTTGATGGCGAACTTATTTGTTCAAAACGGGGTGCCACCCTTTTTGGCCATTACCCTCGGGTTTGCAGCCGGGGCCGGTTTTGGCCTAATCAATGGCCTGCTTGTGACCAAACTACACCTGCCTCCTTTTATTGTTACACTGGGCATGTTTAACATTGCTTTTGCGTTAACCAGAATTTATTCGATCACGACGCTGCGCATGACCGATTCCGCTTGGTACACCTTCTTTGGGGAAACATTCAGTTTTGGCGGAGAAGATGCCATCACTAAAGTCACCTATGGATCGGTGCTAATGATCTTTCTCTTCTTCGTTGCGTGGTTTGTGCTAAGCCAAACCGCGGTGGGGCGCAGAATTTACGCGATTGGCAACAATCCAGAAGCGACCCGTCTGGCCGGCATTAACACGGATCGGTTGATCATTGGCGTCTACACCATGGCCGGTTTAATCTATGGAATCGCGGCCCTCTTGCAGATCGCACGCACCGGCTCGGCGGACCCACAAGCTGGGCAAAATGCAAACTTAGAAAGTATCACCGCTGTCGTGCTTGGCGGAACAAGTCTTTTTGGTGGGCGCGGCAACGTAATGGGTACCTTGCTTGGCGCACTGATTGTGGGCATATTTCGCAACGGGTTAACGCTGATGGGCGTGAAGTCGATCTATCAATGGCTGATTACGGGCATCTTGGTAATTTTGGCCGTGGCAATCGATCAGCTATCAAACAGGAGCAGCGCATGAGCAAGCAAGTAGTGACAACGCCCGTTTTGGAAGCACGCGGCATTACAAAGCGTTTTGGCAGCGTTGTGGCGCTTGACGGGGCAGACTTCGAAGTGCGCCCCGGTGAAATCATGGCAATCATTGGGGATAATGGCGCAGGGAAATCGACACTTATTAAAGCGCTCTCGGGTGCATTGGTGCCAGATGAAGGCCAGATTCTTGTCAACAACAAACCAGCTGAATTCCGTTCACCAATTGACGCACGCCGCTATGGGATCGAAACGGTCTACCAAGATCTAGCCGTGGCCCCAGCGTTGAATATTGTAGAAAATATGTTTCTCGGCCGCGAGATCCGACGGTCAGGATTTTTAGGCACTATCTTCCGCATGTTGGATAAAAAGCAGATGTTGGCCGAAGCAACGGATCATATGTCCGAATTAAAATTTCGGATCCAGTCCATGCATCAAGCAGTTGAAACGCTGTCGGGTGGGCAGCGGCAAGGGGTAGCCGTGGCGCGCAGTGCGGCTTTTGCCAGCAAAGTAATTATTATGGATGAACCGACCGCGGCCCTTGGCGTGAAAGAGTCGGGCATGGTGCTCGACCTAATCCGCAAAGTGAATGACGGTGGGTTGCCCATCATCATCATTAGCCACAATATGCCACACGTCTTCGAGATCGCCGACAGGATTCACATTCAGCGTTTGGGCAGGCGCGTAGCGGTTATCGATCCAAAAGAGTATGACATGTCCGATGCGGTGGCGATTATGACAGGTGCTAAAGAGATATAAAAATCTATCAGCAGAAATATTCAGGTTTGATAATCGTTATAGTATAATAATAAACAGTGTACCATTGTAGGGGCGGAACGATTCCGCCCCTATTACTTTATTAGACAAGTTTTCTTGTTTCGCCATCTTAGTAAGGACCAAATCTAATGCAAAAGATTTTTCCGTTTACAGCAATTGTCGGCCAAGAGCGCATGAAACGGGCGCTGATTCTCAATGCGATTCATCAGCTAATCGGCGGCGTGCTGATTCGTGGCGAGCGCGGCACCGCAAAGTCTACAGCGGCACGTTCATTGGCGGCACTGTTGCCCGGCAACACCCCCTTTGTCGACCTGCCCGTTAGCGCAACCGAAGATCGCGTAGTCGGCACGCTCGATATTGAGAAAGCCATCAAGACTGGCGAAAAGCACTTTGATCCCGGAATTCTCTTTGCAGCAAATGGTGGCGTTCTTTACGTAGATGAGGTGAATCTGCTTGATGATCACGTGGTTGATCTGCTGCTGGATAGTGCGGCAATGGGTGTGAACAAAGTTGAGCGCGAAGGCATTAGCTTTGAGCATGAAGCACGCTTTGTGCTCGTCGGTTCGATGAATCCCGAAGAGGGCGACTTGCGGCCTCAATTGCTGGATCGCTTTGCGCACGCCGTTGACGTAATCGGCATCCCCGAATCCAAGCCACGTGCCGAGGTATTACGCCGCCGCATTGCGTTTGAGCAAGATCCCGAAGGCTTTTTAGCAGAATGTCAGGCAGATGAAGAGGCACTAAGCAAGCGCATTGTTGCGGCGCGCGATCTGTATGATAAAGTAACCTATAGCGATAAAGATCTCTACGCCATTGCTACATTGACCGCCAGCTTTAAGGTTGACGGCCATCGTGCGGATTTGGTGATTTTGCGCACGGCACGCGCGAGCGCAGCATTTGACGGCCGCACCGAGATTAATGACACCGATATTTTGATGGCAGCAGAGCTTGCCCTACCTCATCGTATGAAGAAACAACCATTCCAAGAGGCGGTGCTAAACCCCGAACAGTTAGAAAGCAACATGCGCTCGGCGCGGGCCGAGGCCGAAGAAGGAGCGGATGGTGAAGAGCAAGAGATGACCGATGCGGACGGCAGCGCCGCATCTGACGAAAAAAAAGCATAGAGGGTGATGATGATTCAGAGTTAAGCGACTCTGGAGAGGGTGGCGAAGGTGGTGTTGCCGAGCCAGATGCCTCTCCCCAGCAGAACTCATCGCCCGGCGATAACAAAGGCGCTCGAAAACCCATTCAAGTGGGAGACGTTTTCGAAGCTAAAAAGCTGGATACACCGTTAGATAAGATGACGCGCGAACGCGCGGGTAAGCGATCCTATTCGCGCACGGATCGAAAACGAGGGCGCTACATTAAGTCGCGCCCGGCAGGGGATCGACCCGAAGATGTGGCCTTCGATGCTACACTGCGGGCGGCAGCCCCATACCAACGACAGCGGGCCGCAGATGGCGACAATGATCTGGCGCTCAAGCTCAAAAAGTTCGATCTTCAGCGCAAGGTGCGCGTGCGGCGAACTGGCAACTTGATCCTCTTCGCGGTAGATGCCAGTTGGTCGATGGCCGCCAGCGAACGCATGGAAGCAACCAAAGGCGCTATTTTTAGCCTGCTAGTCGACGCGTATCAGCGGCGCGATCAGGTCGGGCTGGTTGTCTTCCAGCGTGATAAAGCACGCGTGGTGTTGCCCCCAACCAGCAGCGTAGATTTGGCGCAGAAAGCACTGAAAGATCTGCCCGTTGGTGGCAAAACGCCATTGAGCGGCGGGCTTTATCTCTCGTGGCAGGTGATCGAAAATGCCATGCGCCGCGATTCGGAGCTGCGCCCGTTGATGATTTTGCTGACCGACGGCGCGGGCAATGTGAGCATGACGGGGATGCCCGCGCAGGAAGAGGCGATGAAGATTGCCAACATGTTCAACAATGCAGATCTACGCTCGATTGTGATCAACATGGAGCACGCCGCGTTTGATCGAGGGCTGGCGCAAAAGCTGGCCGACGCGCTTGGTGGTGTCTGCCACAATCTGCCAGATCTACGCGCGGATACGCTGCTTTCGACCGTGAAGAACGAAATTGGATAGAAAAACTGACGAAATGACAAAAGAATTGACAGGGTGACAGATGGTAATCAATGTTATAGGCACTGTCTTTGATTAATCCCTAGTTGAACATTTCGTACAGCCTATATGATGACCGGATGACATCGCTAAGTATAATTATTATGCATAACGATGTCATCTTGTCATCTTGTCAAAACCCCCTTCGTCGCACCAACTCTCCCTAAACAACCGACATCAAATTTACCCGAAAACATCCAAGGACCACCGCCATGGCAACACCCATCCACGAAACAGAAAGCAAAGAACAACCAACTGCCCCCATGCTCAAAGGTAGCTGGGAAGAGCTTTTGCAGCGCGCCCAGCAGCTTGCCGCCAATCGTGATGATGAAGCAATTGCTATCTACGATAAATTGATCAGTCGCTTGGTGAAAATGCCCAAAGACGCGCGTATGGTGAACGATCAGCGCTTGCAAAATGTGCTCATGCAGGCGGGCGTCAACGCACAAGCCTATCTCAGTTCGGCAGAGCGTTATGACGATGCCATCAACGTAATGGATCAATTGCTCTTGGCCACCGATGATGAGGCTCATCCATCGATCAACGCGCACAAAGCCGACATCCTGATTATGGCCGAGCGGGTAGACGAAGCAGCAGCAATTTGGCGTGGCTACGCAGACGAAAATCCAGAGGAGATGACCGAACTTTCGCAGTTGATGCTAGTCTACGTGAAAGCGGGTCAACTCGACAAGGCAACTGTTGTGCTGGACGAATTTGAAGCTGTGATCCAAAAACGATCGACCGAACCAATCAAAACCGATCACCTATCAGACAGCGTCACAGATGAAACGACAGAAGAGATCGAGATGATGCGCGCCCGCGACGAAGGTTATATATATAGCATGCGTTCACTGCTAGCAATGGAAAGCGGCGATTGGGCCAAGGCCGTAGAGTGGTACGAAAAATCAGCCGCGACAAGCGTCTTTTATAAAGAGAATGGACAGCAGGTCTATGCCCGACTGGTGAACAATCGCCAAGATGAGCTGGCGCGCCCCCTAATCGAGCGAGATACGAAAACTGTGATTGGGCCCGCTTTTTGGACAGGGCTGGTGCATCATCATTCAGGCAATGAGGAAAAAGCAACGGAATTTTGGACGAAAGCGGTCAACACGGAGTTTGGCGAAGAAGAAGCGCGCAACTTCTTTGAGATGATCATGTCTTTCTACTATATGGGCGATGAAGAGCGGCTGGGGCTAGAATTAACCTTGCGCTTGATCAGCGAGTCGCGTAACCCCAACTGGTCGATCTTCTTCTTGGCTGGCGTTGGGCAGGCCATTCACAAAGATATGAATGCAGCGCACACCAATATGGCGACTGCCGTACAGCAAAGTCGCGTGGTGGCCGAAGGCACCCATCTCAACCCCGATCTGCGCATGTTTATCGAAGATCTCTTTGAAGAAGAGACTCAGGCTGAATTTGAAAAATACCTGAAGCCACGGGCGTAGAGATAAGAAGTAACAGAAGTAAACAGTAAAAAAGTAAACAGAGAGCTACCAAGATAAGAGTAAACATCCCATTAATTTAGCAGGTCTTTAGCCTGCTGCCGGATCAGATATCGATTTCAGACGGTGATGTACAACCTGTTACCAAGAAGCAAAAAACATGATCGACCCACAAACCCTTAACGAATTGATTGCCTTCTCCAAAGAGCTAGCCACGGCAAGCGCCGACTTCATCCGGCAACATTTTCGCAGCGACTATACCGTTGAGACGAAAGACGACACCACGCCCGTAACAATTGCAGATCGTGGTGCGGAAGAGATCATGCGCAAGCTAATTTTAAATCGCTATCCGGATCACGGCGTGCTGGGCGAAGAGTTTGGGGTGGACAATCCCGATGCCGAGTATCAGTGGGTGCTGGATCCAATCGACGGCACGAAAAACTTTGTGGCGGGCAGTACGCACTTTGGCACGCTCATCGCATTGACAGAAACGAAGGCCAATACAGATACGATGCAGCCCATTTTGGGGGTAATCAATCAGCCTATCACGCGTGACTTTTTAGTGGGCACAGGCGAGCGAGCGTGGCTCAATGATCGGCCCGTGCAGGTGCGCCCGTGCCAGCGGATCGAGGATGCGCTGCTGCTCACCACGTCGCCCTTTACCTATGCCCGCTATCACAACGCAGCCGCATACGAAGCACTAACCCATCGCGCCATGCGCTACCGCACGTGGGGCGACTGTCACGGCTACTTTTTGGTTGCCATCGGCGGCGCAGACGTTATGGCAGATCCCATTGTGAATTATTGGGACATTGCGGCGCTGCTACCAATTGTGACCGGCGCGGGCGGCACGCTGACCGACTGGCGCGGCAATGACTTAATGGTGACGCGCGGTGATAAGGGTGCGATTGCAACGGGTGGCTCGATTCATGCAGACGTAATTGCGGCATTAAACCCGTAACTTATAGTGCATCGTGCGTGTTTCCGAAGCAGTTGCTTGCAACCACTAGCCCAGTTTCTTGCTATGCTACTAGATACTACTAAAATAGATTATCTAACATACAACCCCATAGCACAACCACTCTGAGTATTAGTTTACGCACCACGGTTCATTTGACCTTATGTCCAACGAAAAACGTGATCGATTCAACCTAGAAACCATGTCGGGCATTCACCCCGGCACCCGCACCAAAGTCTTTCAACGGGTTGCGCTAGATGACGCCCAACTTCCCAATGCGCAGATCGCGTGGTATACGGATCCGGTGGCGTGCGTGGTGACGCGGGATGGTACAGGTGATGCGCTGCTGCGAGCCGAAGCGTCGCTAGATGAACCTTTGGGGCCGTTCACATTTGCGGCAGATTTACTGCACGGATTGGAAAAAGTGAACACACCGTTACGCACCTGCGGAACCTGTCTCCATTGGCAAAAGACGGCAGCGGTGACTGCGGATGGGTTGGTGCTAGGCACCTGCAATTTTGGCAAAGTAGACGGGGCAGACAATGAGCAAGCGCGCCAATCCATGCTGGCCCTAGCGTGCTCGCATTGGGGCCAGCAGGAGGCACAGATCGCATGGTCGAACCCACAAAAGGTTGAGGCGCAGGCTGAGGCAGCGTTAACGGACGGGATTGATGACCCTAAAAGTATCGCCACCGAGCGAGATGATCCAAACGCGCAACTTGATGGCACGCTTCTTCTTAAGACTAAAGAGCAAGCCGAGGTGGAGAGTCAGATTGAGGGACAGCGGCATGATGACAGCGGGAGCAATGGTGGACTTTTTTCTCGGCTCAAAAATTTATTTGGACCGCCCTCCCCTCAGCCTTCTCCTCCGTCTTCGCCTCTTTCTGAACGCAGCGGCGTCGGCGCAGGAACCGAATCATGTTTTGCCTGCCAAGGCCGGATCGCGAATTTGGGTGCGCTAGTGGTGCAGACAGACGAAGGCGATAAGCAGACGCTCAGCGTGTGGCGCTGTCGAAATTGTTTCACATTCTATTTGAATAATTGGATTGATCGGTGGGAACGGTTGGACAATTTAGAAACCGAAGAAGTATACTATCGATTGGCCCCCAGCGAGGCGCTGATGCTTTTGCAGGAAGTTGACTCTGTGCGCAACGGGGATCATCCACAGGGTAGCGCAGACCGCGGAACGGAGCGGGCGGTATTTACAAACTTTATGGCGGATCGCCAACCACTAAGTCACCAGATTAAGCATGGCAGATAAAGCAGCAGTTGATGAAGAAAAAGTAAGTGAAAACAATGTAGAAGAAGCAACTGATCGCACCTACTTTACGGTGGCGTGTAACCCAAACCGGATTTACGCAGCGCGCTACGTGCCGCAGGATTTACCTATTCCACACCCCGGCCCGGTACAGGAGTTTACCTTTGACCTTGGCGTTACCGCGGTGAATGGCGCAGTGGTGCTTTCTGGCGTGGTGATGAAGGGATATAATGGGCATCAGCTTTTGTTCGAGCAGCGCTGGCCCGCCAAAATAATCGAGCAAAAAGTGGGCATGGAATCATTGCGGGTTGAGGCCGATATGGGATTGGCGCTGCGCAATATGCACTTTATGCTACATGGGTTTGAGCCAGTGTCGATGCTGGAGATAACGGTGGTGGGCAAAGTAGCAGACGAGGTGCCAGACCCTGCCGAAAAGGGACCACCGATTCAACACATTTTGCAGGTGCCAGTTGTCTACCCAGAGCAGAAGACGGATCTGCACTTTCCGTTGCGCGGCACGTGGTGGGCGATTCAGGCCGCGGATTGGAGCGATCAGCACAAGCTGGAAGTTTTTAGTCAACCGTATGCGGTAGATTTTGTGAAGCTAGGACCAGACAACCGCATTTTCCGGGGCGATGGGTTAGCGCTTGAGGATCATTATAGCTGGGATGAGCCTGTCTACGCAACGGCGGGGGGCAAGGTAGCCCATGTTGGGTACGATATGCCCGATTTACCACCCGGTATGCCGCCGGATCCTCGCATGTTTCAGGGCGATCCGCGTCGGCTGTTGGGCAATGCGGTTGCTATTAGCCACGCGAATGGCGAGTTTAGCTATTTTGCGCATTTAAAGCAGGCTAGCGTACAGGTGCGCGAAGGGGATTTGATCAAGCGCGGTACATTATTGGGTTATGTAGGCAACAGCGGGCAGTCGCCGGGGCCGCAGCTACATTTCCATTTGATGGAGGGGCCAAATCTGTTTGTGGATCAGGGGTTGCCGCTAAAGTTTAGCCACTTCGAAGCAGCGGGCATTGTGTTTAAAGAGTTAACGGTTATCCCAACGCGAATGATTGTGAGTAGTTTGGAGTAAGTATGGCAAAGAAAAAATCGAGTGGTTTTAACCCTAGCAGCGTTAGTAAAAATGGTACTGGTAAAAACAGTGCTGGTAAAAATGGCGCACGACCGCAGGGACCGATCGATATTATTACAACCGTGTCGGATGAAGTCTTCGAAGAGCTGATGACGCTGATCGATGAGAAGGTGCTAAGTTTTACTGTTTGGGACGAATCGTTGGCCGATGCATTGACGGGCGATGAGACAGATCCAGACGAACAAGCGGTAGCCGACATTGACTTATATCTAGAAGGCGGCGTATACTTTGAGTTATATGGCGCAGTGCTTTATGCTGACCCAACCGAAGCCCCCCTCTCTGGTTTTAGTACAATCCAACAGCAGCTTTCTGCTTTGATTACAACTGGTTTATGGTTAAAAGAGTATGCTTTTGATGAAGATGATCAGCTTGTGCTGGTTTTGCAACATGGGCAGGATTCATCTTTTTATGTAGTGGTTGGTGGCTGGACGATGGATGAGTGGGACGAGCTGCCCGATCAATTTTGAATTAAAAATTGTTTTAATCAAGCCCAATGCGTGAAAATTTATAGGAGAACGGGAATAATGACTCTATTTTCTGCTACTGTGACAACAATACCGCGCGCAACCGGAACGCAACCAATTAAGCGTACGAATCCGTGGTTATCTTCGCTTTATGCTGGTCTTTTAACGGCGCTTGCCGCTGTGCTTGCTATGCTCGGCTTTCAAGGTGATACGCCCGCAATGTGGATTGCGGGTTTATTGCTGACGGGCGTTGCGCCTGTAATTGGCTATGGGATTGCCCGAGGCCAGGTAGGCAAAAGAATCGTACCCGCAATCGGTGGGCTAATTGGGGCAATTATCCCGGTGGTGTCGATCTTTTTGTGGCCGCTGTTGGTTGGCACGATAGACAGCACACAATCTGTGGGCAAACTGGTGCTGGGCAGCCTGCTTGGTGCGCTTTTGGGTGCGCTTGTTTGGATCGGCATTGCGATGGCATTTGGTCAAGATCCGACGGTATGGTGGGGGCCTGCATTTGTGCTGCTGTTTGCAGTGTGGGGCGGCACGGTTGGTGCGGCAATGGCTGGCTGGGCTCGCTTTTAAGGCAAGCATATTTTTTTTGTAGTAAATTTATCGCAACTGAATAATTTTGGCGATATTTAAAGGTGGTGAGCATACCGATATGCTCACCGCCTTTTTTGATCCACGATAATGTTGGGTTTGGTTAATGAGAATTCGCAACAGTCATCTGCTGACAAAAATTTGGTCAAAATGCGTAGCGAGCACGCCCACGTATGGATTCGGAGTCGAAATAATTAGGGCCGCGCCCGCACGTAGGCGTGCTCACTCCATGGCTACTCGGACGAGGTGAACTGCCATGAGCATTCTACAGCAGATTTGTCAAAAAATTCAGCATCTTTTTCGTATAGGTTGCCCAATGCAATGCAAAAGCGGTTTGCCTACAGCCGTTGCTTCGCTATATAATTATTTCCATAATGTTTTTATCTACCCACTTTTCTCTATAACTAATCAGCTTAATTGTGCAAAATGTACAGAAACGCCGCAACGCTTGATGATGTTTATAAACTAGCATTGCCAGCCAACACATTATTGTTGACCGGTGAAGCGCAACTCGAACGACCCATAAGCTGGGCCTGTAGTCTACGCCCAAGTCAACCTGCTTTCCCACGCTTAGAGGGGAACGAACTAGCATTCGTAGACATAGATGATTTGCATCGTTTAGGTTCGACAATGCGCTTAGATCGCGTTGTGCAGACACTTGGTCAAGCCAAGGCAACAGCCATTGCGGTACGCGGCGCAGTGGGAGAAGCCGCAATTAAAGAAGCAAATCGCGTTCAAATTGCGCTGCTAAAACTACCCGATGATGAGGTGATCTCGCGGATAGAGCGAGATGTGATCCGGCTAATTGTGGATCGTGATGGTTATGTTGCACAGCGGTCTAGCGAATTGCAGCAGAAGCTGCGCCAAGTAACGTTAGGTGACGGCGATCTCGCGCTGATTGCGCAGACGGTTTTCGAATTTACGCAACAACCGATCCTTTTTTTGGGCGAAGATGGGCAGATTTCTGCGTCGGCGTGCCCACACCAGTTGACTGAAAGCGCAGAAAAAGTAATCCAAAATGCTTTACCCAATGCAACGGCGCTGCGAAGTTGGGCCGCTACCCAATTAAATGGTCAGATCGAGAACGATCTAAGCAACTTAGTTAACACGATCGCACTTTCCGCTGCGGTTCCTGTGGCATCCGTACTCTCCGCGCTACCATCCGATAGCAAGAGTGCAAATGGCGCTAAAAAGCATCCGTCAAAAGATCAGCACTCCGACATTACCGCGGCGGTAGTTTCACCAATCGTTATCGCAGAATCAATTTATGGGTATTGTGTGTTGTTGCGGCTTTCGGCAACCGATAAGGAAACAGTCACCGCGGTAGAGGATGTTGGAATTCGGCAGGGGACAACTGCGGCAGCGCTAACATTGGCGAAGAAAAATGCGGTGGATATGGCGCAAGGCAAAATGCGGGGAACGTTTGTCGATGAATTACTTGCCACGGATATTGCGGATGAGCAGGCGTGGATTCAGCGCGGTGCCTCGCTCGGCTATGATTTGACTCACCCTCACGCAGCTTGGCTAATTCAGGCAAATAACATTGTGGATTGGCCCAATACGCTGCTGCGTTTTATCGAAGAACAGGATGTCGCAGTACCGATGACGCGACGCGAGGAAGGGATGCTGCTCTTTTGGCCGATTGACAATCCAAAGAGTGGCCGCGCCCTAAAGATTATTGCCAATGAGTTTGTAAAACAAGCAACAGAGCGTATCGAACAAGCTGAGTTTACGATTGGCATTGCGCGCCCTGCAACCTGCCCAAGCGAATGGCAGCGCAGCAAACGCCAAGCAACCGAGAGTTGGCGACTAGGCAAAAGTTGGAAAGGTGCGCCCGTTACGTACTTTGGCGATCTCGAGTTCTATCAACTGCTTACCACGTTGCGCAACAACATGGAGTCGGATCGCTTCTTTCGGCGCACACTGGGTAGGTTGATCGAACATGACCGCAAGCAAAAGTCTGATCTCGTCCAGACGCTGGAAGGTTTCTTCTCATGTCACGGGAATTCGAGCCAGACGGCAAATCGGCTTCACATTCACCGCAATACCCTTACCTATCGACTGGAGCGGATTGCGGAAATCACGCAGCTCGACTTGGATGACCCTGACGCCCGCTTTTCGTTGCAGCTTGCGCTTAAGCTGCGCCCCGTGATTGGGTAATTGTGGGTACATCTACGCAGCAGCAGCCGCAGTCCACGCCTCCATGGCTCCTTCTACCTCGGATTGAACTTGTGCATAAAGCTCCCCCAAACGCGTAATCTCATTTAAGTCTTGCGCATCGCTTGCCACTTGCAGATCATCGCTTACTTGCACGAGTTTTTCTTCGAGCTTGACAATATTCGCTTCTAACTCCTCGATCTTTCGCGCGCGCTTGCGCTCTTCATTGCGCTGCTTTCGCTCATCTTGCTGCTGCCCACGATTCTCGTTCTTGCGCTCGACCTTCTTCTGCACAACTGGGCTAACCTCCTTCGTATCGCGATTTAAATAGCGTGCATATGTGCCTTCATAAACATGCATCACACCATGATCCAGCGACCAGATTTGCGTTGCCAGCTTATCGATCAAATAGCGATCGTGCGACACCATCAAGATCGTGCCGTCAAACGCTTCGAGCACCGATTGCAGCACCTCTTGCGCGGGAATATCCAAGTGATTAGTCGGCTCATCCAGCAGCAAAAAGTTGGCCCCTTCCAGCGCCAAAATTGCCAGCGCCAGTCGACCGCGCTCGCCACCGCTCAACATGTGAATCGGCTTATAGACATCATCCCCACGGAAGAGATAGCGCGCCAGGTGATTGCGCGCCGGGCCAAGCAACATGTGCTTATGCTCAATCAACTCATCCAGCACTGTATTCTCGTGATTCAACCCATCGTGCGCCTGTGCAAAATAGCCAATCCGCAAATTGTGGCCGGGCGTCATCTTGCCAGAGCGCGGCTCGATTGTACTCATCAGCGTGCGCAGAAAAGTCGTCTTCCCCGTGCCGTTTGGGCCAATTAGCGCAGCCACCTCCTGCCGCTGCAACGTTATCGGCTCAGTCATAAAGAGCGTCTTATCTTCATAGCCAATATCCATCTCCGTCGTGCGCAAAACCGTTTCGCCCGAACGCACCTTGCTGTCAAGATTCATCTTTAGCTCGGGTGGCCGCACAATTGGGTTATTTAGCGACTTGATAGCACTCTCGACATCTGCCACATTCCACTTCGCGCCCGAAATCTCGATCTCATCCATCACCTTGCTCCAGGTTTTGGATTGGAGCGCTTGCAAGCCCCCCTGTTCCACAACCCGAACCTCGCGAATTAGCCGCTTGAGCCGCCCTTTCGCCATATTGGTTGTGCTGTCGCGGGCAATGTTGCGCTTCACATAATCGAGTTCTTTAAAGAACTTCTCGCGAATCGCCTCAAACTCGGCGCTGCGTCGCTCCCACCGTTCGTGTCGCTGCACCGTGTACGCACTATAATTGCCGCGATATTCCTCAATCCCAAGACGGCTCATCTCCCAAATATGCGTTACAACCTTATCCAAAAAGTAGCGGTCATGGCTCACAATCAACAGCGCACCATCCCACGTGCGCAGCGCGCCCTCAAGCCACTGAATCGCATCCACATCCAAATGGTTGGTCGGCTCATCAAGAATCAGCAGATCGGGCTCTTCTAACAGCAGCCGTGCCAGCAGCGCGCGCGTCTTTTGCCCACCGCTTAAGTGATGAATCGGGGTGTGCCAATCATCACGCGCAAAGCCCAAACCGTCCAGCACCGTTGCGATCCGCACCTCGTAATCGTAGCCGCCCCCCATCTCAAAAGCCTCGCTCGCGGCGCTATACTTGGTCATCAACGCCTCCGAGTATTCCGTGGCCATCTGCTCTTGCAGCATCGCGATTTCGGCCTCCTGTCCGCGCACCTCGGCAAAGACAGTCAGCATTTCTTCGTGGACACCATGCTGCTGATCCGAGAATGCATCCAATGCCTGCTGCTGTAGGTAGCCGATGCGCGTCTCGCGCGAGGTGATCACCTTGCCAGCCGTTGACTCTTCGCCACCAATCAGAATGCGCAGCAGCGTTGTCTTGCCGATCCCGTTTGGGCCGACTAGCCCGACCTTGCCATCATTTGGAATGGTCGCATTAATGCCCGAGAAGACATCAAAATCTCCATAAGAGTGGCCGATATTATTGAGCGTGAGAATTGACATATGTGGACCGTACGTTTACCTTACTGGGATTCGAAATACATGACATTGACCGCGACATACTATTTTACCGTAGCCTATCGTAGCAGTAGAAATGTGCGGGTGGACCGTTTTGTGCTAAGGAGTGTACGACCCATGTACAATTCTAGTAGGGACATGAGAACGGCACCCACAAATATCGTCATGAATCGTAACCCACTTCCGCCGTTCTCGTATCCGCACTGACGAAAACTCATTGCCATTATCTGCTCGTCAGTGCGGATACGAGAAGAGCGAACGATCTAATGACGCGGTGGCAGCGTCACGAGTCGCTCTCCTCATATCCTTACGAACGACCAACATATCGGCACACAAAAACTTAATTCTACACCAAACCAATGGCAACCAATGAACCGAAACGACCTCGAATCAACCTTCATCCAGACCAATGGCATCACCCTCCACGTTATGCAGGCTGGGCCAGAAGATGGACCATTGTTGATTTTACTGCACGGCTTCCCCGAATTTTGGTATTGCTGGCACAAGCAGATCCAGCCGCTGGCCGACGCGGGCTATCGCGTTTGGGTGCCAGACATGCGCGGCTACAATTTAAGTGAAAAGCCGCGCGGCTTTTCGGCCTATAACCTTGATGCATTGGCTGCGGACGTGGTTGGGCTTATCGATGCGGCTGGCGTGGACCAAGCCCGACTCGTGGGCCATGACTGGGGCGCAGCCGTCTCTTGGTGGACGGCAAGTAAGTATCCTAAAAGGCTGTCGAAGCTGGGCATCCTTAACGTGCCACACCATCGCGTCATGGCGGATCATCTGCGCACTAGCCGGGCGCAGCGTCGTAAAAGCTGGTACATCTACCTCTTCCAACTGCCGTGGCTGCCCGAATTTATGATGCGGCGCAAGAACTATGATGTGCTGGCGCGCGCAATTCGCGGGCGCAAAAAACGCAGCCCAGCTGAGAACGAACGCTACCGCGAGGCGTGGTCGCAACCCGGCGCGCTTACGGGCATGGTCCACTACTATCGCGCGCTGCTGCGGGATCGCCCTGCGCGCGCGGGGTCCAAACGCATAACCATGCCAACGCTCGTGATATGGGGGGCGCAAGACTTTGCCCTAGGACGCGAGATGGCTCAGCCGAGTATTGACTTATGCGATGACGGTCGGCTTGTTTTTCTAGAAAGGGCAACGCACTGGGTTCAGCACGATGAGCCAGAACGCGTCAATGAATTGTTACTGGAGTTTTTGGCTTGATGTCGATTAATAGATGGTTAAATAGGCTGTGGGTGCTGATCAAATTTCGGTCTCCCGCCATTGGGGTACGCGATTTCCGTCTCTTCTGGTTTGGTGAAGGGGTTTCGGCAATTGGCACGCAGATGCAATTTGTGGCGCTTAACTGGCATCTCTACTCGCTGCTAAAAGATCAGACCACTATTTGGTCTATCTTTGGCTGGGAGATTGTGCTAGATTCTGGCACGCTGGGGTTGGGCGGGCTGGGGCTGGTGCGCGTGCTGCCGATTATGATCTTTGCGCTGGTTGGTGGCATTCTGGCCGACAAGTTCGAGCGCCGCAAGCTGCTGATTTGGGTCTATGTGATTTCGGCTAGCGTGGTGAGCGTGTTGGCCGCGCTTTCGTATTTCGAGCGGGACAGCGCGACTGTGATTTATGTGGTTTCGGCTATTTTGGCCGCGACCTCGGCCATTATCAATCCATCGCGGCAGTCTTTGGTGCCAAATCTAGTGCCAAAGAAACTAATGACAAACGCCATCAGCCTCAACACCGTCATCTTTCAGATAGGCACCGTGGGCGGGCCAGCCGTTGCCGGGCTGCTGCTAGTCTACTTTAACGAGTGGCTTGTCTACCTGATCGACGCGTTGACCTTTGGCGCGGCGATTGCGTCGCTGGTGTTGATGAATCATCGCAGCAAAGCCGCGTCGAGCGAGCCATTTTCGTGGCGCATGGCGGGCGAGGGCTTGCGCTTTACCTACAATAACAAGATGCTGTGGGGGTCGATTATGCTCGACTTCTGCGCTACATTCTTTGGCTCGGCGCGCTATATGCTACCCGCAATTGCGGATCAACTTTTGGGCGTGGGCGAGGCGGGCTACGGCATTTTGTCCACCGCCCAGCCGGTTGGCGCGTTGATTACGGGCTTTGTCATGTCGACTATTCGGGACATTCGGCGGCAGGGGTGGGCCATGTTTGGGGGCGTGGCGCTCTTTGGTGTGGCGACTGCAATTTTTGGCGTATCGTCCATCTTCTGGCTGTCGTACCTTATGTTTGCGCTGACGGGCGTGGGCGATACGGTATCGATGGTCGTGCGCGGTACCTTGCGTCAACTGGCGACGCCCGATCACCTGCGCGGGCGCGCCACCAGCGTCAGCATGATCTTCTTTATGGGCGGTCCTCAATTGGGCGAGCTAGAGGCTGGGTTGGTCGCCGCGTTTCTGGGCGTGCCCTTTGCCATTGCCAGCGGCGGCGTGGCGGTGGTGGTGTTCACCGCGTGGATCGCGTGGCGCTATCCGATGTTAAGGAATTATGAGTTGGATCAGTTGACGGGGTAGGGGTTGGGTAGGTGACATAATGATTGGCTTTTCGCCATTAATTGATGTATAATTTGGCGGTAAAATCAAAATATTTGCCTGAGTTGAAAGGTAAGATGGTTCGAAACAACAAGAAACATCGATACAACTAGATTTTTTCAATTATCAGGTGAAATATTTTGGCAACAACCGCGCCACGAGTGAGATATGCATTTCTCGAATTTTGTAAAGAACTTCAGCTACTTATTTAAGAAGAGGAACGCTCAGTGTTAGCAAATCAAGTGCCAGATTTTCAAATTGTGGGACGCTATGACTGTGGTCGAAACAACTGAGCGCATTTCTTTACAGAACCACCGCCCAATCCCTCATGCAATCCTGAACATATCAACATCATGCCTCCTACCACAACGGGCCTTTAGATGAAGCTTGAATTTGTCCAGCCACATGCGTCAATCAATGCATTCGATACCATTGACCTACCTAAATTCACTCTAATTACAGGTATCAACGGATCGGGAAAAACTCACTTACTCAGATGTATCGAAGCCGGGCATGTATCAACAGATATCGCTACCGCGAATCAATCTGACATTCGTTTCTTCGACTGGTCATCGATGATTCCCAATGCATCTGCACAGGCAGATGCAAATACCACATTGTCGCAACGTGCCAATTTCTTGAAAATGTTTCGTACCCATTTGCCAAAATATGAACAGTCCGTAATGCAAACTGCGCAAAAACATGGATTGCATCCTGACGTTCTTACATCTCCACGCCAAGTTGCACGGCTTAGTGTTGAAGAATTGGAGATTCATCTCACGGACCCTCAACATGCTCAGAAAGCACATGAAGCAATCAGGCTGGCAATGAAAAATGCCTCGACCAGCGCCATCTCCAGACTCAACAACAATCAGCAGGCTCGACAGTTCTTTCAGGATTTAGAAGAGTTTGTTGGGATTCCCATCGGCGCGGTAACTGCAGATGAAATCGACTCATTGCCATTGACGCTTGGTACCGTTGATGTGTTCAAGCAATCGTTTGCCGATTTGTTTCTTTCATATCGGCATGAATACCAGAAAAATTCGATAAAACGTGACGCGTTCAATGATGGATACTCTACCACTCCGCCTCTTTCCAAAGAGGAATTTGAGCAGAAACATAGAGAACCTCCTTGGAAATTTGTGAATGACACGTTGGCTTCAGCAAATCTTGATTTCAGTATCGACAGCCCGGTGATGCATGCATCCGGACCATATCTACCAACATTGACGAAGAAAGGAAGTCATGCGGAAATTCGTTTTGAAGATCTTTCGTCCGGTGAAAAAGTCTTAATGGCTTTGACATTTTGCATATATTATACACAGGATCGACGACAGGCAGTGGCTTACCCAAAGTTGCTACTGTTTGACGAGATTGATGCTCCGCTACACCCGTCCAGAACGAAACTTCTCATCGAAACGATAACTGATACCCTAGTCACTAAGCATGGTATACACGTCATACTTACAACTCACTCGCCTTCTACGATTGCCGTCGCCCCACCTGAATCCATTCACGTGATGCAACTAGAACAACCCCGATTAAAAAAAGTTACCCAACGAAGCGCGATTTCACTTTTGACTTCTGAAATCCCAGCCCTTTCAATTTCGTTCCATGGCAAGCGCCAGGTGTTTGTCGAAGATAAGAATGATGCTTCCCGTTATCACCAGCTGTTTGGCGATCTATTTCCCTACCTTGAGAATAATGATCGATTCTTGCAGTTTATTGGAGTTGGGAAAAAGAATAAAGAGGGACAAACTGAGAATGCAGGTTGCTCACAAGTCTTTGAGATGGTCACGTCTCTTGCTGGTGCAGGTAACGAAACCGTATTCGGTCTAGTCGACTGGGACAAATCGAACAAATCCACGGATCGTGTTTTTATTCTCTCGGACGGAATAAGGTATGCAATCGAAAACTGTCTACTGGATCCGCTACTTGTCCTTGCAGCTTTGATACGCGAAGATAGGCAGTTAGCGTCAGGTGTTGGGTTGAATATCAATTCGCATACGGAACTTAGCAACTTGCCTGTGCACGAACTTCAAAAAGCAATCGATTCCATACAAGATGCGCTTCTGAAAGATGAACCTCGACCAATTCAGTATTTTCCAGTTCATTACCGAAACGGATCGTCCCTATATGTGGCCGTACCTTATTTGCAGTATCAAGGGCATGCACTAGAAACGGAAATAAAGAACATTTACCCTGCGCTGAAACGACACCATCAAGAGGGGCAACTACTGCTTCACATCATCAAAGATGTACTTCCAGACCACGATGGTTTTATTCCACTAGACTTGCTCGATTCGTTTCGGCAAATCTTGGATGTGGAAATTTCGTAAAGCTTGATGGATAAATTAGTAGAGGAACTCAACATATGATTGCAGAGACCAAACCGCTTGCCGAAATCACGCAGCAAGCGATGCAAATATTATTTCGAGAAATTGGCGTTGTAGACACGGTACGTTTTATTAACCAATATACAACTGGCTATGGAAATTATACCGAGGAACGACGCGAGCTTTTTGCTGATCAAACGCTTGATAATTTAGTCAGTGAGATTAAGCAAAGACGGGAGCGAAAAGCGCTCTAGATTTGTGACCGTGCTTCGTCTGCATGAACCAATCTATGCGGTTCCGACGTGTGTTGAAGCGCTGTGGGTCGATCCGAAATCACGAAAACTAGTATCGAGCAGCCTGATAGTAGATACTCGACATTCCGCGAATGGACCACACGTAGTTGATCTATGGCAAACTTCGCTCCTAAGTAGCCCCCACCAGGTCACGGACACGGGCTAGAAAAATTTGATGCTTAAGTTTACACTTATGATGGTTCGACAGATCGTGATAATCAATACGAGCATACAAAGAGTATGGA
>ENA-ORXM01001917-ORXM01001917.1-marine-metagenome-genome-assembly--contig:-NODE-1917-length-26530-cov-4.486410_pt1 | contig 26530 bp, 28 predicted proteins | sample MGYA00237867_ERZ511480 | MGnify/ENA primary metagenome ERZ511480 (study PRJEB26309, sample SAMN06266103) | marine metagenome | isolation source: Algal blade | place: United Kingdom:Sidmouth, United... | reverse complement strand
AGAGAATCCAAGAGGGATAGATTACGATTTGGTAGATGCACAACAAGCACGTCGTGTTTTAGATAGAATTGTAGGTTATGAGTTGTCTCCAGTACTATGGAGAAAAGTAAAAGGCGGACTTTCCGCAGGCCGTGTACAATCGGTTTCAGTACGTTTAATTGTTGAAAAAGAAAGAGATATTCAAGGGTTTACACCAGTTGCATCTTTTAGAATTGATGCAGAATTTTCTAATGAAGATGGTCAGACTTTCAGAGCAAAACTCCCGAAGAATTTCAATACAAAAAAGGAAGCTGAAGATTTCTTAAAAGCGAATATATCAGCTAATTTTAAGGTTTCGGATTTCATTTCTAAGAGACCGTGCAATGCAATAAATGTCATACAGTCAATTGCTACCTTTGATTATTGAATCAATAAGGGTGACTTTCCGTCAGTTATAATGACCTTGCTGTTCTGCGAGCGCGAAAGCTCTCGAAACGCTTCGATGCTACGTATCTGAATTAGCTTATCGGTAAGACCTTCTGACAGTATTTTTTGGGCATCCCTTTCGCCTTTTGCTTCGATGATTTTTTGGTCGGCTTCCAATGTTGCTTGCTGCAAGATGAACTCCATTCGCATAGCATCTTGTTCAGCTTGCAGTTTTCGCTCAATAGAATTGGCCAGACCATTAGGTAATTGAATGCTTTTCATCAAAACGGCAATTAGCTCGATACCATCTGCTTGTTTCTTGAGGTTTTCTTCCATTTTAATCTTGATTTCCTCTTCTATCTTTGCTCGCATACCAGAATGCATATCTTTTGCGAAAAACTTAGCGCAAACATCTGAAGAGGCAGATCTGAAAACACTTGTAATTATAGATTCATATCCCTGTCCTAAATTCTCCAACACGGACGGAATCTTATTTTGCTCTAAACGATATAGGATAGAAATTTCAGAATTCACGCTTAGTCCTTCTTTACTGGGTAAACTCAACACAAGTTTTATATTGTTGGTTTGTGTCGATTCTTTGAGCACCTTACTAACAAAAGGATTATAAAGTACGGTACCTTCAGTTATTACTTTATCTGAAAATTCGCCTAAAGTTTGTTTTACCCCGGCCTCTCCCGGCCTTATTACCGCACAGCTCGTCGATAGAAACGTTATCGTAGCCAAGATTAAAAATGTATTTTTCATCTTCTTTTTTTTAAGTTGAACATCTATTTTGACGGTCGATGATACTTTAAGATGGTTTTTACTTTTCGATTGGTTTAAATCACTTCATTACAGCCGAATAAGGGGGCCAAAGCCTTCAGGTATATTTGCTGCGCTACCCTTCGTATTTTGTTCGTAAGTAACGGGATTCAGCCAATCTACCAAGGTGTCGTCATTTTGAAATTGAGGATCGTTCAAAGTTAGCAAATCGTCTAAGCCATCTTGCGGGCCTCTATTTTTATTGGCTGTAGGCATCCCTACCAAAGAAAACGTACTTAGATATTGGGGTAGGGTATGATCTGCCGTTTCACTTTTCTCAAATATATATGCCTGTGGATAAGCCGCCACTTTTTCAACATATGCCTCTATAGTAGTGGCAAATTCGATTGTGCCGTATAGATTTTCTGATATGCCGATTTCATTTCTTTCTACGGATGCCATGGCAACGTCTAAAGAAGATTCGATGTCCAAGTATTCTTGTTGTTGTGATTGGGGTTGCGCAAGCACCATCATCGGAAGAAGTAAAAGTGATAATATAGTTTTCATAGCCTAAAGAGTTTAGTTAAACATTCTGTTTCATTTCTTCTAAATTTACAATCTTTTTTCCATAAAATATTATATATATTTATTATATAAAGCATAAATAGTTTTTATGTTATTTTAATCGCTTTAACTACGTAATTATTTTTGAAAGTATCTTGTAATCAATAAATTATAAAGATTAGATAGAATTGTACGCGACAAGATCGGCTATGCCTGTTGAATTAAAATTTTTTCAAGATCACTTCTAGATTTACCAAATAGGAATTGGTGCAGAATGTTGTTCGCTACCGATTCAAAAAAAGAAATGCCAAGGGTAATGGAGAAGGTTTTGAATAGACCAGCGCACTAAATAATTGCGTAATGCATGGGAAAAGAACTTGGCGATATTTACAAAATATGATATGTTGAGGTCGAAAAGGCGATTACTTAGTAGTGAACCGCGTATTTCAAAAGCCGTGTCCGTATTGAAATACGATGGTTGAACTAACATCGCTTTTTCAGCGGAGTCTAGGTACAATACCTCTCCCGATAGCTATCGAGATCGGGTCGATTCCTTATATTGTGTCCAGGTCTTTCTCTGGTGTTTGATGCCATTTACTTATCCGGAATTTTAGAAATCCGAAAAAAACCGATATATATATATATATACTTGCTTGGATCGACAATTTTTAATTTCGATCGGTTATTAGTAGAGTGTTGTGATCGATGGTAGGTGGTAGTAGGGTTACATTTTATCTGCAAATATAACTTCAGACATTTTTTGATGGCCCTCAATTTCGAAAGTCTCTCTTTTTAGTAATCATATGTTCTATTAAAAACCCTCCGCCATTTTGGCAAAGGGTTAATTGAATCTGTTATTAAAGAAAATTTACTACTCCGGTATCCATATCATATACGGCACCCTTGATATCTATTTCGCCTTGTTCTACCATTGTTTTTAGCAATTTGCTTTTTTTAGCGATATTCTCAACGGCCACTTGTACGTTATTTTCACTTACCTCATGAACGAATAACCTGTTTTGTGATGTTCTTGGACCTTCCGAAGCTGTTGAACGCTTCACGGCCGGCCTAATATTCTTTAACATTTTTGTTATATGGCCAAGTTGAGCCCCGTCGATGGCGGCATGGATAGCTCCGCAATTCTCATGACCTAATACCAATATGAGCTTTGCCCCTGCGACCTTGGTCGCAAACTCCATACTGCCAAGAATATCATCGTTTACAAAGTTTCCGGCCACCCTCGCTACGAAGATATCACCTATGCCCTTATCAAATACATCTTCTACAGGAACCCTGCTATCTACACACGATAATACAATAGCCTTGGGAAACTGTGAGTCGGCACTTTCTCGAATTTGGACAGAATGATCGCGGGCAGTGAGGTCGCTACGTACAAATCTTTCGTTACCAGCTTTTAAAGCTTGAATTACCTCTTGTGGCGATAGTGCTGCTTGTTCTTCTTTGGTCAGCACAGTTTCGACGAGTATTTGATCTTTATCGATTTGAATAGTTTCCGAATCATCTTGCTGAGCATATACTGTAGTTGATAGTGTCAGCAAACCTACTAGTGTCATTACTTGTTTTCTCATTATGATTGTTTTTAAATTCTTCGACAAAAATATAGTACAAAAACGTAATTGAAACTATTACTATTCATAATTAATAGTTAAACTTTCAATATATAATAGTAATACTATTATATTTGAATAATATTTATGTACCTAATAAATAGTAACCCTATAAATATAATTATGAAAAAAGAGCGTACCCTTTTATTTCCCGAAATTGAAAGCTTTACGGTGGTGGCATCGAAAGAAAAGCGCCAAATTCAGTTAACTGATTTTTTGCCAGGAAGGATATATAGAATAGGTCAGCCCTCGACCAAGTACTATCAGCATTTACGGCCTTTTATCGTTCCGCAAGAATTGAGTGAAAGAGAACAAGATGATTTCAAAAAAATACGAAGCTTGATAGTTAGGGTTGCCAGTATTATTAGTCTGGAAAACGGAGAAAGAATAGCTGTTCTAAGGCACTACGAAGATAAGCTGTTTCTTGATAAATTCGAGAAAATATTTGCGCATGTTGAAATGAGCACGACTAGTTTAGAGATAATTCCTCTCGATTTAGAGACAAAACGGACTTTGGAATCAGTGTCGAGTAGTAAATCTTAATTTCAACAAAAATGAATAAACAAATTTCTGAATTATTCCAAATTAGCCTTGGCGTGTTATTGGCAAGCCTTGGGCTAAAGGTGTTTTTGCTGCCAAATAATTTTTTGGACGGTGGCGTTACTGGCATAGCTATTCTATTAAGCGAACTCTATGATCTGAATATTTCGATTGTTCTTGTTGCCGTGAGTCTTCCATTTCTGATACTTTCATGGTTTACGCTCTCGAGGCATATAACCATAAAATCTATTTTGGCCATCGTATCGTTAGCCGTAGTCGTACATTTAGAAAACTTCAGTTCCGTCACCGACGATAAACTTCTGATTGCTATCTTCGGGGGCCTTTTCTTGGGTGCGGGAATAGGTTTAACCATAAAAAATGGCGCGGTACTGGATGGTTCTGAAGTACTCGGAATTTTTGCCAATAAGAATTTTGGTTTTAGCATTGGTAAAGTGGCGTTAGGTTTCAACCTAATTCCATTTGCAATTACCGCTATCGCTATCTCATTCGAAACCGCCATGTATTCTACATTAACGTTTTTGGTTACGGCAAAAATTATCGATTTGACAATCGAAGGCTTTGAAGACTACGTGGGCCTAATGATCGTATCCGACAAATCGAAAGAAATCGAAGGCGGACTGATAAAAGTGATAAAGACGGGTACAACATTGTATAAGGGTTCTAGGGGTTTTGGTAAAAGCGGTGCCAAGAACGAAAATGATTTAATACATACCGTAATTAATAGGATCGACATCCGTAGAACATACAATCTCATAAATGACATAGATAAAGATGCCTTCATTATTGAATTCGACGTAAATAATATCTAGGGAGGAATACGTAAAGAATTCTTCAAAAAAGAAAGTATGAAGATGTTACTACCGGATTGGCTTTCTAAGCCCTAAATATTGTTATAGCAAAACAGTCTCTTGATTGGGAAGTATGATTCAATAGTGAATTACCCTTGAAAAATACTTATTACCGTGATTAGTTATTTATATTTGAGAAGTCAAAGGGAATGCTGAGCATTTGCATTTTTCAAGCAACTATTAAATTAATCCAAAATTACTGGCCAAGTAAACCAATTGGGTAGTTGTTGCAGCATTGAAAGCGTCTTTAAGCTTACTAATATTCGTTTCTATTGACCTTACACTGTTGGGCTCTACGTTTTTTTCGATGAATATCTCACTTATCTGGCTTTGTTTATTGCCCTCAGCCAAAAGCATCAAAAGCTGTTGCTGAAAATTGGTCAGCTGCACTATATTTTGTTTTCTTAAAGATGCTGTCGCAACCGGACAAGTATATTTTTTATCCTCAGCCACGCTTTCAATACCCTTTTTTAACTCTTTCAAACCGTTGATTCCTTTACAAACATAACCATCAATATTTTGTTCTTCTAGTAAAGGTTTAATTATAGATTGTTGATCAAATTGACTGAAAACAATGATTTTTATATTCGGCACCACTTTTTTTACTTCGGCTATAAGTTCTTGACCTGAACTTATTTTGCTATTCCCACCGTCTTCGTAGGAGAGGTCGCTTATTAAAAGTTGATATGGGTCACCATTCAATGCTGTATTTCTTATTTTCCACAACGTATCATCACAGAATTGAGAATGGCCTATTTCGCTTATGCCAAATTGACGAATGGTGGTTACAATGCCTAAATTGTTACTGTCTATATCTTCCGAAACAAATACTTTAGTGAATTTCATAGGTTACTAAATAGGAAATTTGATTATTACTTTCAAGCCCAAATTTGGTTCTGTATCAAAATTAATAGTTCCATTTATACTGTTGATGCGGTTTTCCACATTTGTAAGGCCATCACCCTTTATGAGGCTATTTATATCAAAAGTAGTATCGTTGTCGATATACTTAACTGCCATAGATTTATTATTCTTTGTAAAAGTAATACCAACAAAAGTGGCTTTGCTATGTTTTTTCATGTTCGTGAAAAGTTCGCGAAGCACTCTAAAAAGTTCTATTTTTTTTTCGCCTGCTATTGTATTCCAAAAGCCTTCTGTAAATTCCTTGGTCACTATTCGAGTAGTTTCATTTTGATACGAATTCAGCATGTCAATCAATTGACTTCCATAAGAACTGCCCGTATCAATTGGTGTATACTCTTTATTGATATCCCTTGCTTTCAAATAAATTGTATTTACCAAATCTCGTAATCTATTTCTACTTTGTTTTTCGATGCTATCTGAGCTACCGTCTATTTGAGTCATCAAATAAAAAATATCGTTGCCTAGCTCGTCGTGGATCTTCTTGGCCACCCGTATCTCGGCCCTATACGAAGCTTCAAGTTTTGCATGCTTCTTTTGTGAGTTCTTGTAATAGATGATGAAACCGACCAAAGATAAACTCAACAGAAATGCTGTAAGGTAAAGCGTGTTCTGTTTTTCTTTTCTTGCGGTCTCCGCTTTTAAAATTAAATTGTCTTGGCTCAGTTTATCATTATCATATTTTGTGGTTGCATAAATACGCCTTATGTTTTGTTGTATTTTTTCCAAATTATTTTGCACCATGGAGTAAAGCAAAGCCTCTTCACTAACTTCTAAATTTAGTTCTTTTTTGAGTGGAATTACAATATCTAGGGCTTCAAGAATTGAGACCGGATTTTTGAGTTTGTTTGCATTTTTCAATGCCTCCATTGCATATGTAAGCGCCTTTACTGGATCGTACTCGACATAGTATTTGGCAAGGTGCATATGGCTTGAGATTAAACCAGAAATAGCATTATGCTTAGTTCGAATGTTTAGGGAGCTTATTAAAAACTCCTCTGCCTCTAAATTATGGCCTTTCTGCGCAAATAACATACGGCCCAGATTCACCTGAACTCTCGCCAACTCTGTGTTATCACTTATTACTAAAGAATCTTTGAGCAATTCACGAAATATGGCAATGCTTTTTTCATAATTTCCTTTATCTCCTAAAATTTTTGCTTTGGTATTTAAAAAAATTTTCTGGTTCCGCCAATTTTCAGTCGCCATTTCAACGGCCCTTTGGTTCCATTTTAAAGCTTCATCGTAATCGCCAAGTTCACATGCTGAAACCGAAATAATATGGTTAAGGCCTGACGCAATCAATAAGTCATTTTGAACCTCAGGATAATTTAAAGCATCTATGGCGGTAACCTTGCTGCCCGAAAAATCGCCCAAACTATTTTGAATATTTGCCATGTCTAACAATCTTTTTCCAGCGGATAAACGATTTTGTAGTCCCAATCTCAGTTTATAAGCCTCATTAAAGAATTTGAAAGCAGAATCAAGTTTACTCCGTTTTTTGTAATAAAACCCTAATCTTCGATTGGCATTCGCCATGTATATACTATCGCGAACCAAAGTAGCTTGTTGCAATAATTTTTTAGAGTAGATTATGGCATTACCATACTTTTTTTGTTTGGCAAAGGCCTTTATCCGCGCTTCTATATCTTCTAAAACAACGGAGTTTGTATCCTTTGAAACATCTTGTTGCTGTGAATAAAGTGTGTTATTCGCGATATCGATACTGACGAAATGCATTTTAAAAAGAAGACAAAAAAAGAAGGACAAAACAATGGTTAGCTTCATCCTTCTAAATTACTAAAAGATACCTATTGATTCATATCAATCCTCATCTGGATCTTGTTCCACATGGCCATGATCTCCCTCAGTTGCCTCAACTTCGTATAACGCATCTGTAGACGCAGCGCTTTCTTCCGAACATGAAATTGCTGAAAAACTGGTTGTAAGAATTACTACTACTAAAACTGCTAATTTTTTCATTTTTTTAGATTTAAAAATTTGACATAAGTGTTGCAGTTCGGTTATTTACCGAAAACTTTTTTCTGCAACTTTTGAATTTACTTGGAGTACTCCAGTACTACCGGGAAGACAAAATTTCATACGACCTTCCGTAATTACTTCCCATTAATCACAGAGGTGTCAGAATGTGGATTTCCACAATGATTAATCTTACACTATATGTTTATTGCATAGACAAGAAATAATCATGTGGTAAAGAAATATATACGAGACCGGAAGCGATGGAGAGGCCATGGAAAAGAAATTCCATAAAGTGAATTTTCACTAGCAAAGGAATTTAAAATATTGATTACGAATCATTTATATGTCGAAAGAAATTCTGTTTCGTGCTTTTGAAAAAGCCAAGGAAGAAATCGGTTCAAGTAGAAAAACCCACTTGTCAACTCATCTATCAGATGTTTTGGAAGAAAAGTATGGGTTGTTCATCAACGAACGGACGTTGAGGGATTATTATACAAATTTGAAGAAAAATGAAGATGATTATTTTACCGAATTGAAGCCGAGGCTGACAGAGCGCCTTTGCAATTATTTGGGCTACGGTAATTATGCGAATTTTGTATTAGATAACCCTGGAGAAAACTTTTCGAACGTAACCGACAATCGCGACTTTTTTTCGAAGGCACGCGAATATATTAGTAAAAATTATAAAACTGTATTTACAAATATCGTTTCGTTTGTAAGCTTAGGGCTATCGATTTATTTTGGGTTGGATAAAGGATCAAAGAACTATACCGTACTTGTTACTCCAAATCATGTAAAACCGTTAAGCAAAGATTCATTTGAAAAGGTTATTGATTTTTCGGTATTTGACGAATTTGAAAAAATAGATTCAATAACTACTATAGCCAATAAGGGTACTATTATTTGGCATGGCAATTCGAATAAAAACTATGATTTAATTGCCGAAAAAGGTTCCGATTTATACTAGCAACAAACTATGAAATGAGTGATATTGGCAAGAAAATAATCGCCTTATCCAATAGGCAGCACCTCTGTAGAAAAAATATAGAAATTTTATGATTTTCATTCAATTGTGGAAAACCGCATTCTTTCACAAATTGTAATATATACCTTGGTATGTTAATAGTCATTGTTATATCAATTTAATACTATTCACATTGAGAAAATCTATTAATATATTGATTATAGACCCCTTTCCGATTGCCTTATTGGGTTACGAATTATGCCTTAAAAAATACGATAAAGAGTTCTCTTTTAACTTAATCGTGGCAAGTAGTATCAAAGAAGCGCTTGATATACTTAATGAGCGAACTGCTATTTTTTTCCATACTATTCTTTTAGACGTTGATATGAAAAACACGAAAATCAGCGACATCCAATCGGGAGAGGATTTGGCAAAAAGTATCAAAACCAAATATCCCCAAACAAAAATTATCGCTTTAACCGAGAGAAACGATAGCTTGAGGTTATACCAAATTGTAAATGCGATAAATCCTAATGCTCTTATCACCAAAGCCGGACTAAAAAAAGAAACGTTCTTGAATGCCGTTAAAGCTGTTTTAGCGCAACAAAAAGTTTATTATAGTAAGTCAAAGGATTTCACCCGCGAGCACTATTGCAGTTGAAGGTTACAAAAAAATAGGCTACATTTTGAGATTCATAGTTGACAAAATTGTTTTTCCAATAACTCGTACTGCTCGTTTCTCAAGGGTTCTATTCCATTAAATTTTTTCACAAGAAATTGGAACAGGCAAATTGAAAAGGGGTATCTATATAAGGAATAGTTATCCGATTCAGAAGATTTTTTGAAAGACGTAAGAATTTTTTCAATATTAAACTCGTGTTTTTCTTTACTTCCAATCATTTGGAATTCGATAATCTTCATTTAATTTTGATTTGGATGCATATACTTGGATTTAAATCCTATTTATTTTACATGCAATGTTAACTACATCTAGTTTAATCTCCATCAGACCATTCTGTATTTCGTTTATTCAGACTTTTTATTTTTAACTACTTTATTTAAATAATTTTTTTAATGAAATTCATATTCAATTTCTTTACTAAGTGTTTTACAGACCAATATTTTGCTGATTGTTATAATATTTATTGGTTGGCCAGGTATCCCAGTAAACCAGCAGTTTCTAAGTCTATCAAGGATAATCCGCAAATTTTTTCTATTTTTTAAAAACAGATTCTACATCCGAACTTTGTCGTAGAATCTTTAAATTATATTTTATTATTGGATTGCCATCTTCACGATTAATACCCAAAAAAGAATATTCTACAAACTCTGGCTTCCCCAGGTACCGTATTTTTCTTGTTTCGTAATCATCTTATGGTTGAATTTCACCCCTATTTTAAACTTTTACACGTTCTTAAGGTTTATTGGGGCATTAATCTTTTTTCAGACTAAAATTAGCGATAATTTTGCCAATAATCCTACACACTATATTTCTCAAAAACCTTGAACTTAACCATTTAGCTTTCCAATGCAATTTATATTTAATTTGATCCGAACGATTCCTACTATTTCACTTTTGTCCTTTGGCTATTCCCTAAATGCTCAACTGGTCAATATCGAATCTAAACGTATGCATACGGATTCCATTAGGTCCGTTCTAAATAGTGACCTGCTTTTTAACTATGCGGATAACAATGGCGACTATATTCTTCAAATCGGTTCAAACCTGAGTGCACAGCTCAAGTCAAGGAACCTTAAAAGCATTTATTTTTTAATAGGTAACGTTAATTTGATAAGATCGAAAAGTGAAGATTTTCAGAACTCATATTTTATGCATGCAAGGTTTAATCATAAGTTATCAAATTTAGTTCGATTCGAGGCATTTGTCCAGAACCAAAATAACAAGAAGCTTACCATAACTCGGCGAAACCTCTTAGGAATTGGATTTCGATTTAAACTTCTCTCCAACAATAAGACGCTTGCCTATTTCGGTAATTCATACATGTATGAAATTGAGAGGATTGATTCGACAGACCAAAATTTCTATAATCATAGGAATAGCAGTTATATCTCATTAAACCAAACCTTCAAAAAACTAAATCTTGATGTAACAGGAACACTATATTTTCAGCCTTTATTTAGGAATATTGGGAACCATAGGATATTAAGCCAATTCAAGGCAGAAATACCGCTCACTAAAAGAATCAGTTTTTCTGCCCTTTATAATTATTCGGTAATTAAGTTTAATTCAAGTCTAGAAGACGATCACTCTTCAAATGTAAGTTTTGGTTTTACCTTAAATATTTGAGAGTGTCCATTTTAGCAAGCAACTCTTTCAAATGAAAATCAACCGGAGCACTATTCATCCTAAATTTAAACTTTTTAAGTTCACTATATTTAACCGATTAGAGATGATAACCTTAGACTGAATGGGAAAAGTGGGCTGATATGAAAAAGAATAAAAAGAGTAAAAGAACACCATACTACATTCCATGAAGCTTAGTAATAAATGTACATTGTTCAAGGTTTTCATAACTAAATTTGAACAGTTCAGACTATGAGTCCGATAATTCACAACAATCTTTTTGATTTTATGGGGACCTTTCCTATGTTTGGTAAAACGATTAATTAACTGAATCCAGTTAATGATTTTTCAGGGTTAGGGCCCTGCCGCCGGCAGGGCTTTTTCAATTTTATTGATGAAAGATTTGGATAATCCTACCCTTCGCAACGGTCAAGCTACGTTGAACACTAAAATCCTATTCCTTATCCGTTGCCAGAACATTTTATTAGTTACCGAGGACTTACTATTATCCCCGACCAGGGCACTCATATCGACGGAGAGGTTCCTTCCGGTACTGGGCCCTAGGGCAATATCTCTATCGGACAGAAAGAACAATCCATCTTCTACAAATACCCTAAAGTACCGTGGTCCTCGCCATAGTGTCTCAATCATAGTATAGCAATCATCATTATTTATTCTTTCGTATACCTCGAGCATCTTCCTTTTCGGACCTTTCAAAATCTGAAAGAAATGGTTCTCAAAGTATATAAGGCAGCCCCCAACACCGTTCTCGATGTTTCTCATATCGGCCCTCTCGACCATGGACTGCACATCCGACTTCCCAACAAGTGGGGAACTGGTCGAACGGTTGCTCAGTTCAAAACTTCTCGAGGCGTTTACCAGCGATTCACGATAGTTAAAGGGTAACATCCCGAACCTCTCGCGAAAGATTCGCGAGAGGTGGCTATTGCTACGTATTCCGACATTGTGATTATTTGCGGGTTAGTTTTAGGTCGTTCCCATCTCCTAAGAGTTTAACCGTCTCGAAATCAGAAGAGAATTTATAGTTTAAAATTACGTTCGAACGTTTGGTAGTTAATATCCGTTCTTCAGGATTATAAGAGCCCTCAAGGTAATCGGTCTGAGCGTCCTCTCCTTCGAAGGATACCTCCACTTTGATTCCATAAATATTTTCTTTGACATGAGTTATGGAATATAAGATGTGTTGGTCATTGGCAGAATCTTCGATTTCATATTCTCCTATTATACCATCCGCAGAAGTAGTACAACTTGCAATTGCTAAAACGATAGTGAAAAGATAAATCGGACCTAGAATCTTGAGCTTCATAACTTTATTTTTACAGCGTACAATTTAATAAATAATCCTGTTAATTTTTATTGCAATTTTGCACATACTAATGAAGTCGTTTCGAGATTTTGTTTGAAAACGACCCCGAATAGCTATCGAGGGGCTTTTGTGTCCTTATAAAGGCTTATTTTAGTAACACAGCCACTTGTTCTGAGCTTGCCGAAATGTAGCTACGGTAATAAAAAAAGGTGAAATTAGTGTGCAAAGCTTGCCAGACCGGCAGGCTGGTGTGGAAAACGCAGGTAAAAGAAAAACTTTAGGGGGCCTCATTGTTTAAAAAGATGCCAAGTCTTAGATTCGTACAATAATTCAATCAAGAGCACGCATGTACACCTTAACGTATGAATCGAAGGCTACAAAAAAAATGAATAGTCAAGAAATGGCCGTATTGCTCGAAAAAGCGAGAAGCAATAATGAACGCGATAATATCACTGGATGTTTAATTTATAATATGAGAGAGTTTGTTCAAGTCTTGGAAGGGGACAGAGAGAAAATACTTCCATTATACGAGAGATTAAAGGTAGATAGCAGACATATCTATGTACATTTGGTTTCAGATGATGAAATTGAAGAAAGAACGTTCCCCAATTGGGGAATGGCGTACTATCCCATCGATGAAAAAGCAACCAGTAAATCCGAGCTCGAGCAGTTTCGGAACAATTTGTTATTACTGGCCGACCTTACCGACCTGACCCACATGACGGCCAGACTTTTTTGGAAGCGCATTAAATTTATTATCACGCGACCTCCCGAAAGTCTAGGGTATAAGTTCAACAAGCCATAAACTATAGCTGCCTCAATGGACTATATTCTAATTTTATTCGCGTTTTCCTTGGCGGTAGTCTTGATGGCCTACATCCCGATTTTCTCTGAAAAACTCAAAATTAGTTACACCGTTCCGCTGCTCTTTCTTGGTATGGCCATCTATTATATGAACGTCCCTGTAGACTGGCCGAAACCGTTTTGGGAACATAAATGGGTCAAGGTTATAACGGAATTTATTGTTATCATCAGCTTGATGGGTGCAGGGCTGAAAATAGGGCTACAATATTCTTTCAAGCAATGGATGCGCCCGCTACGTTTGGTGGGGATTACCATGCCTTTTTACATTCTCATCATTTTTTTCCTTGCCTATTATATTGGCTGTTTTAGTGGCCCTTCCTCACTACTATTGGCAGCTGTGCTTTCCCCGACAGATCCCGTATTGGCCTCCGATTTTCAATTGGGGAATCCGGAAAAGCAAGCGGGCAAAAATGCAGGTATGCGATACTTGCTGACCGCTGAAGCGGGCTTGAACGATGGGATGGCTTTTCCATTTGTCTATCTCGCCATTTTATGGCAGGATGCCTCGAATTTCGGGGAAGTGAATATGACGGAATGGATTGGTTTCTACGGAATTTATAAAGTTTTTATAGGAGCGCTTATCGGTGCAGGCATCGGATGGTTATACAGCTACTCGCTAAAGAAACTCCATACCAATAACCACGATAAAATTTTAAGCGGATTCGTAGCGGCAGGTCTTGCTATTGCGTCATTCTCAATTGCGGAATTATGCCAGAGTTATGGATTTTTAAGTGTCTTTTTCACCGGACTTCTTGCCCAATACCATCATCACAAAGAGGATGAGGAACACGACAAAAGTGAACTGCTACTTTTTTCCGAGGAGACCGAAAAGTTACTGATTACATTATGGTGCCTAATTTTTGGGGGCTTCTTGCTGACAGGATTCTTGAGTTCCTTAACTGCTGCACATGTGTTAATCGCTATTCTGGCAATCTTAATTGTCAGACCTATTTCCGGACTACTCGGACTCGTTGGAACAACATATAAAATTAAAAAGAAACTGGCCATCAGTTTCTATGGAGTCAAGGGTATTGGCTCTTTTTTCTACCTAACCTATGCTTTGAATAAGGCTAATTTTGAATCCGAAGTTCAACTTTATGGATTGGTTAGTGCGGTCGTGTTGGTAAGTATTGTAGTTCATGGTTTGACCGGCCCACGGGTGGTTGAATACTTTAAGAAGCGAGATCCAGGATAGGAAAATGTTATCACTTTTCCTCAACCGCAATTTCGCTCGGCCTTATTCCCTCACCATATCGATTCGCATATACGAATGTAAACTCAGCCCCAAAAAAAAGTATGAGACAAGAGTAGGAAACCCACAGAAGAACGAGAATTATAGAACCGGCAGCACCATAGGTAGAATCGGGTTCTATTTGAGTGAAATACAGGCTAAGGAGCATTTTTCCCAATACAAAAAAAATTGCGGTTAACAGGGCACCGATCCAAACCGTTTTCCAAGCTATTTTGGCATCCGGCAACTACCGGAACATTAAAGCGAACAGTACTGTAATGATGCATATGGAAAGAACGGTATCAATGGCGTAGGCGAGATAAATCAGTACTTCCGGAAGATTCGCGGAAATGAAGTTGCTAATTGCGGCTACTCCGGCGGTAAGAATAAAACTTATAAGCAACAAAAATCCAATGACCAAAATAAAGGCAAAACTTCGAGCCCTATCAATAACGATTTTTTTGATGACCGCATTTGGGTCGGGCTTAATGTCCCAAATCTGGTTGATTGAAACTTTTAACTGATAAAAAACCCCGGTCGCACCAAAAATAAGCATGCCTACTCCAATTATCGTGGAAATTAAATTTTTTTTCCTTGTTCTGCGATTCCGCTACCATAGTTTCGATAGAAGCCGCCGCATCCGTCCCTAATGCAGTAGTGAATTCATCCGTTAATTGTCCTTGAACCACCTCCGTGCCCCAAATCGAACCGACTATGTTGAGAATAATTACCAACAATGCTGGTAACGATAGCACGGCATAATAGGCGACCACGGCGCTTAAACGAAATGGGTCGTCGGCCATCCATTCTTTGGCGGTCTGAACTATCGAAGAGGGTAAATGAGCCACCCTGAATTTTTCGTGCTGTACATTTGTCATGATTTATCCTCCAATGATTTCTCCTCCGTTAATATGAATAAACTGTCCGGTAATGTAACTACTATCCTCGCATGCTAAGAATACATAAGCAGTCCCCACTTCGCTCGGTTGCCCTGCCCGCCCCATTGGGGTATCTTGACCAAATTCCGAAATATCGTCAAAGGTAGCGGGAATCAAGGGTGTCCAAATCGGACCGGGCGCCACTCCGTTGACCCTGATTTTCTTTTTAGCCAGCATCTTTGCTAGAGAACGGGTAAAACTAACAATTGCTCCTTTAGTGCTCGAATAGTCCACTAAATGCTCACTACCACGATAGGCTGTAACCGAACTGGTATTGATAATACAATCCCCTTCCTGAAGAAAGTTCAGGGCTTGGTGTACCAAATAGAAATAACTGTAGATATTCGTCTCAAAGGTCATTTGAACCTGATTGGGAGTAATCGAAACGAACTCCTCTTGTGGGTATTGAACGGCAGCATTGTTAACCAGAATATTCAAACTGCCCAGCGAACTGATACATTGTCGAATCGATTCGGCACAAAATTCGTTGTCGCGAACGTCCCCCTCAATCAGTAGGCAGGTTCTACCTTCCAGTTCGACCATTTTCTTGGTCTTCTCGGCATCTTCGTTCTCTTCCAAATAGACTATGGCCACATCGGCTCCCTCACGCGCAAAATGAACTGCAACGCTTCGGCCGATACCGCTATCGCCCCCAGTTATTAGGGCCACCTTACCCTTTAATTTTCCGCTGCCCCTATAGCTTCCACGAATGACTTCGGGCTGTGGATCCATTCGCTCTTCGATGCCCGGCTGCGACTGTTCCTGTTCTGGAAATCTCTTTGGCTTATCCATATCTAAAATCTAAGTTTTCATTAAAGATACCTTTGAAAGAATATTATGTAAGAACTTAATACAGTCGGATTTTAATGCAATCGGTAGAATGCAGCATGCGTGCGGCCTTGAACTGTTTTGAACTAAATAAATCAGTTATCGGATTATAATTTCATGACCGAATTTTTAATTTTATCCCTCATAAAAAGATTGACTAGTGAAGTTGCAAATATAATCTCACCTGATAAACCTAATTGGGAACGTTGGGAAACGTTCCCTTTTTTTATGGCTATATTTCTATCGTAGGGGCCCGAGCTTTCTCCAATCAAAAATGAAATTTTTTTAGATCAATTTTCTATTTTTTTGAGTGCGTTAAAAAGTTCATAACGGGGAGCACCATCTATAGAAACCACATACATTTACGTAGTGAAATTATTTTTACCCCCGTGCAATAGTGCATTCAAAATGAATTAATTAGAAGGACAAATAAGCTTAATTAAAAATTTTTAACCATGGAAAACAACAACGAAAAAATTTATAAGGAAATCAGGGAGATATTAGAGAAAAACAGAGATGCTCAAAAAGGATTTTCAAAAGCAGCAGAAAATGCGAAGGATATAGCCCTTCAAGAATATTTCCGAACAAAAGCGAACGATAGAAAATCGTTTAATGAAAAATTATTGGCCGAAATACGTACCGGTTATCCGACTATGAAGGTGGAGGGGTCTTTCGCTGGAACAATACATAGAGCTTGGATGGATGTAAAGTCCCTCTTTTCAGCCGATAACGATGAGTCTATGCTCGAAGAGGCCATTCGCGGCGACAAAGCGGCCATTGATGAATATAACGATGTTCTTGAATATAAATCGTTGCCGGTAGAGTTGAGTCATTTGTTGAATGAACAGCGCGAGAAAATCCGGATGGATGTTCGAAATAATTCTACGTTAGAAGACTTGAAATAAATTGATAAATGGAGGGCATCCCTATCGGGTGCCCTCTTCTTAAAAATGGAAATATGAAAATTTTTGCCTGTCCGGTTTGCGATTCGGATATCTATTTCGAAAATATACAATGTGGGTCATGCAAAACCCAATTGGGCTTCGATGCTGAACGTTTGGAATTTTCAGTTTTTAGTAATAACCAGATTCATATTGATTCCGACGCTGATACCCGGAAAAGGCTTTGTGCTAATTCTACTTTTAATGTCTGCAATTGGTTGGTCGAAGCGGAATCGGATACACTTTGTAAATGTTGCCAGCTAAACGGTGTGGTACCCGATATTGGCGATGCCGAAAGTTATGAGAAATGGCAAAAACTGGAGTTTGCAAAACATAGGCTTGTATATCAACTTTTGTTGCTTTGCTTACCTATGGCACCAAAAAAAGACAACAATGACGAAGGTCTTACTTTCGATTTTTTAAGCAAGGACAACCCGGATGGTTTAATGACAGGTCATGCAAACGGAACAATTACCATTCTATTGAACGAGGCGGATTCTGTCGAACGGGAACAGCTTCGCAAAAGTCTGTCCGAACCCTATCGTACTTTGATCGGTCATTTTAGGCACGAAGTGGGCCATTACTACTGGCCTTATCTAATCAGGGGGGAACGATTGATTGAATTCAGAACGCTCTTTGGTGATGAAAGTGTAGATTATGGGAAGTCGCTAAAAGCACATTATAAGAATGGCGCACCATCCGATTGGAGCGATTCCTATATATCGGTCTATGCCAGTTGCCACCCTTGGGAGGACTGGGCCGAAACTTGGGCGCACTACCTACATTTGCTCGATACCTTGGAAACCGCCCATTGGTCTGGAATGGGTTTGACGATGTGTAAAAGGGGTAGCATTCCTGAAAGATGCCCGAACCCTTATTTCGTGGAAAATTTTAAGGAGATTTTCGATTGGAGCGTTGCGCTTTGTATAGCAGGTAACAGTCTAAACCGCTCCATGGGACTACCGGATATTTATCCGTTCGTAATTCCGGATAAGGTGTATTATAAACTGGAATTTATACACAACCTGATGCTCGAGTTGAATAGTACTCCGACACTTGCCTTTAGGAGATAAGTGCCATCAAGGGCATTGACTTCTATTCTTTCTTTTTACTCCCTTCTTCGATGATTTCGCCCAAGGTTCTCTTGTCCTTTGCTCTATCCGAGTTTTTCGGGTTGTGCTACTCGCCCTTCCCATTATTCATCTCGCCAATCGTTCCTTTTGCATCTGACGATTTCTTGCCTGATTTTCTCGGTTTTTTCACTAAGCTATTAATTATTAGAAGTATTAGTACAAATCAATCAAATTTTTAAACTGGAAACACTATTTTCCTGCTTCTACTATGATTGTTTTCTTTGTGCGCCGATTTTTTTCAAATTTTCCTGCATTATTTTTAAGGTCGAGCAGCTTTTCCTCCAAAATTTGAATAAGTTCTTGAGAGGAATGGGTAGACTGCGCAATTGCCGAACCCAATCGATAGCCAAGATTATCCCCACCGTCGGCGATGGCACTGGAAATCTCGCCAGTTAGCTGCGAAGTAGCATTCTTAACGTTTACAGAAATCGTTTCCGCTCCCATTCTTATTTTTTTTCGGGTTTTCTTTCCACTATTTGGCGCATAAAGAACTGCAACCGTGCAACCTATGACGGCACCACAAATGCTGGCTAAAAACAAATTTGAAACACTTGTTGGCTTTTTCATTATAGAGTAATTTATTTTAAAACAAACGTACCAAACTATTCCAATTGTATACGACACAATCCAATCAATTTTTAACCTTAATATTACGGTTTATAGAAGTGTGGAGAGATTTTGGATACAGTCAAATTGTGGCCGTTTTGAGAACTTTTACGATTTCAAATCGATATAATTTAGGGGAAATGAAATTCTATCAATACAAACCCCAAATATTAATTTCATTACTGCATGATACATCCAGATACGAAATTAGCATACATCAACGAATTTATAGGACATGGCGTTATCGCCACCAAATTGATTCCCGCAGGTACCATCACATGGGTACTTGATGACCTCGACATGGAGTTCTCCCCTACACACGTTCGAAATATGCCCGAGCAACAGAGGAAGTTCATCGACATTTATTCCTATAGAAATTTTAAGGGCAACTACATTCTATGTTGGGATCACTCTCGTTTTGTAAACCATAGTTTTAATTCGAACTGCTTGTCCACGGCCTATAATTGCGAAGTAGCAATCCGAAATATTTACCCCGGAGAGCAGCTAACGGATGATTATGGATATTTGAATGTCGAAAGTTCGTTTAAACCCATTGCGGAAGATAGTGCACGAGACCTTGTAAAACCGGACGACCTCTTGAATTTCCATGAAGAGTGGGACGGGAAACTTAAGGTAGTATTCCCCCTAATAAACTAATTGGAACAACCTTTGGCTTCTATATTCAAGGCAAGCGATTGGCGACATGTTCAGGAAATATCAGAAGGTCGTAGGGAAATGGAATCTATCTTAAAAAACTACTTTCCGAATCCGGCCTAATGCACCTTTTGTAAAGTATCCTTAATTTTATTAATCAAGAAGAAAATATGGAAACGAACACCGAGAAAATTGCGCACAGACTTAATGCGCTCCTAGAAAAGAATAGTGATGCCGAACGTGGATTTGAAAAAGCTGCGGAATTGGCTAGTGCACAATCAATAATTGAATGGTTTTCGGACAGGGCCATTGAGCGTGGCAAGTTCAAACAAGAATTAAAGGAAGAAATTCATTCCTTCGGATATCCAGCAGTTCAGACATCAAGCCTGACCGGAGACATGCATCGGGCTTGGATGGATTTGAAAGCAACATTCTCCGGCGACAATGATGAAGCTATGTTGCAAGAAGCGTTACGTGGTGAAAAAGCATCATTGGATGAATATAATGAAGCTATTGCAGAAACCACGGTTCCACCTACCACGCTCGACATTTTAAAAAATCATCGGTCTACAATAGAGCAGGGTCTTGAAGTTCTTCGTGCTTTGGAGGGTATCGAATTTCAGAAAGAGGATTGATATAAATCGGATATCATTCTAACTGGAATTTTTCCTATTTTTGGGAAAAATTCCATTTTTTGTGATAGACCATCAACTAATCGACAGCTTACCAAGCAGATCAGGTATCTACAAATTTCAGAACGTGGATGGTAAAGTAATTTACGTTGGAAAGGCCAAAAATATAAAAAGAAGAGTGTTGGGGCATTTCCGCTCTAATTCCGAAAAGGAACTTGTTTTATGCAATAAAACACATTCGGTGGATTTTGAGTTGACCGGAAATGAACTCATCGCATTGCTCTTAGAAGCGGATTTAATTCAAAAACACCTTCCTATATTCAATACGGTACAGATGAAATTGCGGACCGCATACCATATTATCTCGCATCAAACTAAAAGGGGAATTTTGCAATTTACCGTAGAAGAGAGGCCATCGATGCATGAACCATCGGAACATTTCTTTACGGTCTTAGCGGCCAAAATACGATTGGAAAAATTATGCGATTCATTTAATCTCTGCCCAAACTTTGCAGGTCTGCGAAAGAAAAAGGGGAAGTGTAACCATCCCAAATTCCCTTTTTGTGCAGGAGTATGTTGCGGAGACGAAACGATTGACGAATATAATCAAAGGGCGGAGCAAGCTTTTGCAACCTTAAAATCTAACAGCGAAAGTTATATTATTCGGGAAAAGGGTACTCGGTATTGGCAAGAAAGTTTAGTGTTAGTATTAGATGGCGTTTATCAAGGATTCGGCTATGTAGACGGTTCCCAACAGGTGGTCGGAATCGATGATATTTTGGATTTAATTGCGCCTCGCAAGTATACCTATCATACCGCCCAAATATTGAATGCCTATCGGAAGAAAAATCCCTCAAGAATTCATCCCCTTCATTGAGCAGAACCTTTATAGACTGAACGCTTAGGTTATTTAACCAAAATACCTTGATGATAGTAGTACCCAAAATTTCGAGACACAACTGATTTAAAGGGTCAAAACCTTTTTTTCCTCGCAAGCTATATCATAAGTTGAAATTGAGAATTTAGTACTAAGAATCAACAAAAAACGTAGACATGCTCTTATCGCTATTTGAACGAGTTATTTCCAGTATATCTTTTATTACCTTTTTAATTGCCATAGCCTTTGGCCTCCTTGCCTTGATGTTAGTTTATTTTCCTCCAAATTTTTTACAGTCCTATCCTCAACTTTCTATTACAGACCCCAATAGTATCCAGTTCATTTTGACCTTTACCATTGGCGGGGTTTTCACGCTGACCATTTTCACGTACACTATGGTAATGAATGTCTTGAATAGGAGTATCAGTAACTATTCCCCACGCCTGATACCCCTGATTCTTCACGAACGGCACCACCAAATGATATTAGGAATTACAAGCGGAACGCTCATTTATTGTCTAGTTCTTTCGGTCTTTATTTCAAGTGAAGCGAATCGTGAATTTCCTTCTGTTGCGGCACCATTGGCCATAGCTTTTGGGGTGCTTTGCGTTTTTTCATTCATTTATTTTATACATGCCGTGTCACAGAGCATTCACGTGAATTATATCATTCGGAAGTCTTTTGGAAATACCAAGAAGAATATTCAAAAAATTTTGGATTTGGAGAGACATCTTTTTGTGGATGCATCATCCGAACGGGATCATTCGTATTCCCTTTCTTCCCCTCATTGCGGTTATCTGAACGCCATCCGAAGAGAAAAGCTACTTTCGATTTCCCGTAAAGAGAATATTGCCTTTGAGCTTGCAAAGCCAATGGGCAGTTTCGTTCTTGAGGGGGAGCCAATTTTATATTTGTCTAAGGAAATCGATTCGAAGTTGGGACAACGAATCAAGAGATGTTTAGCCATTAATAGGGATGAGCCAATAGATGTTATCGAAGTGGGGTTCAAGCATTTAGTCAAAGTCGCGGTCAAGGCGTGCTCTCCGGCCATTAACGATCCTTGGACGGCCCTGATAGCTTTGGACTATTTGACACAGCTATTTATTCTTCGGAAGGAAATTCCGGAGTTCGATTATGTGCAATCGTCCAATGGAGGAAAAATATTCTTTTCACTTGTAGACTTCGCGCAATTAAAGCACTATTGCTTTGAGGAAATGGAAACTTATATGGTGGACGATCCTATTTTGAAAAAGCGTCTAGAGTTTTCACATAATCTTATTGATAATATGGATAACTAATGCTAGGTGCGATAATCACTTCTTCATATAGAAATGATTCTTAACCCTACCTGCAGCTTGTAGCATAAGAATTAGTGACCTATGTCAATATCATAAAATTAGCAGTATCCCCAATCTCTTTAATTCCCTGAAGCGGTTTAATGCTTTGGTACAAAAGCGTTTTTAATTGGTTGAACGAGTTCGGTTTCTGAAGATATTGATTAGCACCATCAGCTTTAAGTTGATCGACCTCCCTTTCATGGAAAGTGGAAGAATAAACGATAATTTTAATTTTCGAGAATTGCTCAAAACTCCGTATGTCGGCCAAACATTCAAAACCGTCCATGAGTGGCATACGTAAATCCAAAAATATAGCATCCGGCAGCGGGGAATCCGAAAATAAATCATCCATTAAATCTACACCGTTATCGAACTGTGAAACTTCCGTATGTAATGGAATTTCCGATAGAGCTTCCATAAAAAGCTCTCGGTCATCCAAATCATCTTCCGCCAAATAAATTTTAAAGGGTACCATATATTTCTTTATATGGATAAAATTAGAAACTTTTAAATTGCGACTTGATACCGAAACAATGGGTTTTTAACTCAATAGCATTCCATTTCTAGATAAGGCTAGCTTAAAATTAAAGTGTAGCACTTTGAATTCTTATGAAAAATCCATACCCAAGGAGAGGTCAAGTTTGTTAGGTTTCTCTAAGTCCTTCGGTTTTGACATCTGACCATCTAATGATTTTTGTTCGATTAGTTCAGATGGCACAGCTTCCAAGAAGTAGGAAGATGCGTTGCTGTCTTTTTCCCCATTCATATCATCCGAGACGTGTCGGGCATTGATGGAGCTTAAATCCCTTGTAATAATCAATTCATTTTTTGCGCGAGTCATGGCGACATAAAGAACCCGTCTTTCTTCTTCAATATCATCGATACTATCCAAGCTCATAGCCGATGGATAGGCTTTCGGAGAAACGTTTAGCACAAAACAGGTATCCGCTTCCAAACCTTTTGCGGAATGCACGGTGGAGATAATCACATGGTCTTTGATTTCAGTGGTCTGAATTTCCGAACTCTCAAGTATAGGTTGACCGTTGAGATTAGTTGCATTGTCAAGTACTCCTTCCGAAATGAATTCTCCCAAACTGGAATAGTTTTCTGCAAGAAGTTCCAAGACAGGGAAATCTGCCTTGCGTTTTTCCTCCCAATCCTTACGGTACTTAAATGCCAAAATTAAGGCCATTTCATTATAAGCTTCCTTGACGGCTTTTCCGACCTTTGTGCTATTTTCCAGTGTAGTAGCGTATAAATTACCGATTCGCTTGCCATCATCCCCTCCAATTATTTCCGCTAATCTCTCCGCGCACGCTTGGGGAGATTCCAGTTCCAATAATTCGGATATGTAATTCGAAGCACGGATATTTCCGATGCCCTCCCAGAATGTTAGAAAGCGCATCCAACCGATTTCGTCGTTCGGATTATTTACTACCCGAAGCAGGGATACCAAATCTTTAATATGGGCAGCCTCCATAAACTTTCGGCCACCGTAGGTCACATACGGGATTTTCTTTTTGATAAATACCGCTTGCAGGGCTTTGGTATAATATTGCGAACGTGACAGGATAAGGAAATCCTTAAACTGCTTGTTTCCCTCGCTAAAATTTTCGAGAATATGTTCGGCGATAAAACTTGACTCCTCCCATTGATTCGTGACGTTTATGATTAAGGGTTTATTGCCTGAACCCCGAATCGCTTTCAATTCTTTGTTATAATCGATAGGCGATTTCCGAAGTAACCAATTGGAGATATCGAGAATCTCCTGTGTAGATCGGTAATTTTCCTCCAAGATGAATATTTTGGAATCTGGCACCCGCTCCCCAAAGGAATGTACATTTTTGAAATCTGCCCCACGAAAAGAATAGATGGATTGGGCGTCATCGCCAACACAGAACATAGTGGAAATTTGTAAAAATGGTTCAAGTAACTGCCATTGCAAGGGATTGGTATCCTGCATTTCATCCACGAGCAGATATTGCACATGGCCCGCTAAAATCTTACGGGCCTCCTCATCTTTGCGCAACCGAATGGCAACAACCAAAAGTAAGTCGTCATAGTCCAAATAGCGTCTGGCCATTTTACGCTTTTGATATTCCTTTAATAAAATTTCAATGTGAGGGCGTATTTCTTCGATTTCGGCATCTACGTCATCCCCTAATCTGCCACGAAAATTCTTTACTCGAATGCTTTCGGTAAGGTTGCGCCCCGTATTTCTGGCAAAGCTATAAAGGTCTACAAGCTGTTGCGATTTTAGACGCAATGCCTTGAACGTTTTAGGATGCTCCCCACAAACCATTTTCATTATGCCATTCTGATCATCGGGGTCGATAACAGTAAAATCGGGAGCGCCAAACAGGTTGGGAAAACGGGTAATCAGTTGATTGCACCAAGAATGGAAAGTAGCTCCTTTCGGTTTGTGAGTGGACTTTCCCGAAATCCCTGCGCTAACACGTTCAACAATTTCATTGGCCGCCCGTTTGGTAAAGGTCACTATCTGTATAAGTTGCGGATCGGTTCCGTTGGAAATCAGATTGGACGCCCGACCGATAATCGTTCGCGTCTTTCCGGTACCGGCACCGGCAAGTACAAGTGCATGCCCACCATCGTACTCGATGGCCTCGAGTTGATTTTTATTAAAGTTTACTGATTCCTGCATTTAAAACTGCTACTAATTACTCTAGTAATTTAGTCCGCTTATTTGAATTTTCCAAAGAATGGCCACGTGGATCTGGCGCTAAAGGAAGGTGTTTTAATCGGTCAGCGATAATTGAATAATAGCCCAGTTCTTCCGTAACCGTTCCAACTATCAAATATACCCCTTTGGAACGAATCGGATACTTTTCGGAAACGACTGGAAAATGAACGGTATCGAAAAAGTCGCCCGCTAAATCAAGGAATGTGCCGAAGTGCATTAAGCGTTTATCGCTGGTAGGTGTTCCTTTGGCCGTAACCAAACTGCCACAAATAGCGATTCTCTTATTTTTGTACTTGGGGATTTCATTGGCTGTCAGCGTGCTATGCAAAGGTTCCGCCAAAATCTCGAAACGTGAGATTAAGGGAAAACCTAGCAATAATATCTGATCATAGACTTCCGCCATCATGGGGGTTTTTAAATTCGGAATTGTATAAGCTACTTGTTTTGCCTTAAATAGTGTAGGTGCAGGTTGTCTTCCTTTAGATTTATGAAACTTTAAACGTGCTTGCCACATCAATTGGGGTTTGGTCTGACCTGTAAAACGAAACGCATTCGCTTTTATCAAAACAATAAGCTGTTCCAATCCGATTCGTATGCGGTCGAAGAAGTTTTCCAGACTTTGAAATTCGCCATGTAGTTGTCTTTCGGTTAAAAGTTTTGAGACCATGCGGTCTTCCAGATTCCGGACCATACCGAAGCCGAGATAAACTGTTTTACCTCGAATTGTATTGGGATGGTCGCTAAAATTCACGCAGGGTGGTTCGACGATTCCGCCAAGTTTAGTAATCTCATTCACATAGGTTTCAATATTATAAAATCCACCACCATTGTTTAAAACGGCAACCATGAATTCCAACGGGAAATATTTCTTTAAATACAGACTTTGATAACTTTCAACGGCATAAGAGGCCGAATGTCCTTTGGCAAAGGCATACCCGGCAAAAGCCCGAATCTGACCCCACACATCTTCTGTCAGTTTGTTGGAATAGCCTTTTTTAGCACAATTGTCCTTGAACTTGCGCTCTACCTTCTCAAATTCCCCCTTGGATCGTGTCTTGCCACGCATTCCCCTTCTCATAATGTCAGCTTCAGCCAATGATAGTCCGGCGAATTCATGGGCAACTTTAAGAACATCTTCTTGATACACCATAACTCCATAGGTATCATCCAAAATTTCGAGCATTACAGGATGTGCTTCCTTTCGTCGGTCGGGGTTTCGATGGCGCAGAATATATTCATTCTTCATGCCCCCGTTAGTAACACCTGGGCGTATTATGGAACTTGCCGCCACGAGGCCGAGATAATCCTGCGTTCTTAATTTCGACATCAACACCCGCATGGCCGGGGATTCTACATAGAACACCCCTATACAGTCGCCGACTTTTAAAAGGTCGTTAATGCTCGAATCGTTAATGAAAATGTCAATATTGTCAATATCCTCGATAACTGCATCTGGCTGGTTATAGGCAATAATTTCAAGACAATCCGTAATTTTTGACAGTCCGCGCTGGGCCAGAATG
>ENA-ORXM01001915-ORXM01001915.1-marine-metagenome-genome-assembly--contig:-NODE-1915-length-26550-cov-53.262078_pt1 | contig 26550 bp, 20 predicted proteins | sample MGYA00237867_ERZ511480 | MGnify/ENA primary metagenome ERZ511480 (study PRJEB26309, sample SAMN06266103) | marine metagenome | isolation source: Algal blade | place: United Kingdom:Sidmouth, United... | reverse complement strand
GAGAAAATAAAGATAAAGACAGCACTGAACCACGCGAAAAGCAAGATATAGCGAGCAACATCTATCAGGATAAACAAACAAAAAGTGCTGTAGCGCATCGTTATAGTCCGCATGATGCAGCGTTCAGCAGTAAAAAAGTAGAGAGCGAAAAACTAGAAGCGTTGTGTCCAAAGACTGAGCGGGCGGATCAATTCGCTGATGAGGAAAATTTGGGGCCAGAAGGTGTTGTTGCGCTTGTAGCTGCATATAACGAAGCACGATTTATCGGCAGCGTTGTGATCAACACATTGCGTCACGCGGATCGAGTAATTGTGGTCGACGATGGTTCTAGCGACGAAACTGTTACAATCGCTCGCAAAGCCGGTGCCGACGTTGTAGAGATGGAAACGAATGGCGGAAAAGGACGTGCAATTCAGCATGGACTCGACATTATTGCTCGACTGGCTGGGGTGCGTGCAATTGTGCTCCTAGATGGCGATGGTCAACACAATCCACTGGAGATACCGCGCATGATCCAACCTGTTCTGTTGGGTAAAGCGGATCTGGTTGTTGGCTCTCGCTTCTTAGACGTTAAGAGCGATATCCCTAAATGGCGTCAGATCGGTCAACACGGACTAACGTGGTTTACAAATGTTGCATCAGGTACCCCTTTAACGGATTCTCAAAGTGGCTTTCGGGTATTGTCTCCTGAGGCGGCACAACAGCTAAAATTTCAAACAAATGATTTCTCGATGGAATCGGAGATGCAGTTTGCGGTCCACGATCTGGGGTTGATTGCAGCCGAAGTGCCAATTACCTGTGTGTATGAAGAGCCATCCAAACGTAACCCCGTATTGCATGGTATAGAAGTCTTGATGGGCATTACTCGGCTGATGGCCCACGTGCGCCCACTCTTTTTTGGCACAATCTCAGCTTGTTTTCTTTGGCTTTTGGGTGGTGCCTTAAGTATCGATGTACTGATTTTTTTTAATCAATCAGAAAAACTTCCACTAACGAGTAGCCTACTTACTTTTATGCTAATTATGATGGGTAATATTGCCTTTGTTTGCGGAATTATTTTGCAATCTGTTCGCGATTTGATGAAGAAATACTTAATACAAAAAGTTGGGTTATAACATAAATTGTAGTGCGGTTCGATAATCAAAATGAAAAATAAAATATGCAGCATAATAATCGTAGGATATAACAGCGCTCCAGATCTGGAAGCGTGCCTAAAGAGCATCTTTGCACAAACGCTTTCTTCTACACTCCTCTCTAGCTTAACAGCTAAAGAGAATGTCTCTAAAAAAGTGAGCGCTAAATCATACGAAGTAATCTTGGTGGATAACGCATCGATCGATAACACAGAGCAGGTGGCTGCGCAGTTTATGCAGAAACATGGCCGTGCAATGCGCTATATTCCCCTTAAAAAAAATATAGGCTTTGCGGCGGGCAATAATGTTGGTGCTGTAGAGACGTCGACTGACTACCTTATCTTCGTAAACCCCGATACCATCGTTCATGCTGGCTGGCTGGATGCACTGCTGCTGCCGCTTGTTCAAGACGAACGGGTCGGTATGACTACTTCGCGCATCCTCCATGCAGGCGAGCCACATTTGTTAAACGCTTGTGGCAATGACATTACGTGGACGGGCATTACGGTTTGTCGTGGACTAAATGAACCAGCGGATAGCCGAAACGAAACGGAACAGGTTTCGGCTGTTTCTGGTGCCTCATTTGCCATGAGAGCGGAACTTTTTCAACAGCTTAATGGCTTTGACGAGCGCTTCTTTATGTACTTTGAAGATACAGATCTATCGAACCGTGTGCGTATGTTAGGCTATCAAATTTTGTATACGCCCGATTCGATTTTGCGCCACAAATATATCTTTAAATTTAGTAAGCAAAAACTCTATTACCAAGAAAGAAATCGCTGGCTATCGCTGCTGAAGATATTGCGCGTTCGAACGCTGATTATTCTTATGCCTGGTCTGCTGATTGGCGAATTGATGGCGTGGGCCTATGCTGCTATGCATGGGTTGGACCATCTTCGCGCCAAGGCAACCGGCTGGCGGTGGATCTGGCATCATCGCGCCGAAATCATGCAGCAGCGGGAGGCGGTTTATGCATTACGGCAAACGCATCAGCTTGAATTGACCGAGCGTACCGCCACTCCTCATACGTCAGGTTATACATTAGATCATATGTCAGATAAAGCATTGATCCGCCACTGGTCGCCAAATCTGCGTTTTGTCGGTACGATGCCCTACTTGCCAGCAAAGCTCCTCGAGCAGAGTGTGCGACCGTTATTGCAGGGATACGGCACGATTTGTCGTTTGTTAACGGCTTGATGATGGGAAATTTGCGAGAAGAAAGCCCGATGATGCAAAACACAAAACCGCTCAAGGTTGCGCTGATTTGCTCGCACGGCGGACACTATACCGAGACTATGCAGATAGTCGATGCATTTGACGACTGTGAGATCTTCTGGGCAACCTATCATAGTTCGCGTAGCGAGGAGGTACGGGCAATCGCTCCTGCATACTTTACGCACAATATTGGCCTGAATCCGCTGCGAATGGCCTATACCTTTGCATGGTCCCTGTTCATACTTTTGAAAGAACGGCCACACGTTGTCATTAGTTTGGGCGCAGAGATCGCGTTGCCCTTTCTGCTATGGGCAAAGCTGCTGGGGAGCCACACAATTTTTATCGAAAGCTGGTGTCGAACGGTGGATCTGTCGCTGACCGCACGGCTGGTTCGTCCTTTTGTTGATGATTTTTGGGTGCAGTGGCCGCAGCTTGTAGAGATAGCCGGACCCAAGGCGGACTATCACGGAGCGGTTATATGATCTTTGCAACGGTTGGCACGCATCAACAGGGCTTTGATCGGCTCGTGCAGGCATTTGATCTGCTGGCGTTACAGCAGAAAGAGTCGCCTGAAGAATTTGTGATTCAGTCTGGAACTTCGTCATACAGTCCGCAATATGCGATCTCGTTTCAATGGGCCACCAGCCAAGAGATGGATGCGTTTACGCAATCGGCCCGTGTGGTGGTCACACACGCTGCGGCGGGATCGATTATTCTCGGGTTGCGGGCACAGAAGCCGCTTGTTGTTGTGCCGCGGCTTAAAAAATTCGACGAGCATTTGGATGATCATCAGCTTCAACTGGCACAGGCGCTTGATAAAGCTGGGCAAGCTATTTCGGTTGCCCAGCCTAGCGCAAAAATGCTTGCCGCCGCAATCGAACGAGCGAGCATGTTGAGCGAGCAATCATCCAATCAAGCAGCTGGCTCTCATCAATTAAAACAGGCGCTGCGTCAGCGCATGGCGGAGCTGCGAAGGGTGTAAAAAATCTGATATGAGAGAAAACTTATGCATGTAGGAATTATTTCATCGACGCCACTACCCCCAAGCGAGGGTATTGGATCATACGTTTGGAACTTGGCCACACATCTTAAACAGATGGGGCATAAAGCAACTATCATCACGCGTGGATCGCGCCACCGCACGTCACTCCGTCTGGTAGATGGCGTCTCGATCTGGTCGCCCACCTTTCTGCCGCTCTATCCCTTGCACGTTCACTGGCACTCACTTTATTTGAACAAGCTCGTGCGACAGATTGAGCCACTGATTGACCTATTTCACCTGCATACGCCGCTTGTGCCATCACTCAAAACAGATCGGCCCCAACTGGTGACCGTGCATACGCCCATGAAGTCCGATATCGGATCAATCACAGAACGTGATTTTTACAGCCGTTTGATCAAAATGCAGGGCACGGTTAGCTATCAGCTTGAGCAAGATCTTTTTGAAAAAGCCGACAAGCTCACCGCGGTCTCCAACAGCGTAGCGCACGAACTGAACGAGTATGGCATCGATCCAGCCGAGGTGAATGTTTTGGGCAACGGCGTGGACACGCATATCTTCAAACCTGCCGCAAAAAAACAGACAAGCGGCCGTCCCTATCTCTTTACTGCTGCTCGGTTGGCCCCGCGCAAAGGATTGCGCGACTTAATTGCCTGTGCCGAAATCGTCTGTCAGCAATTTCCCGAACACCAATTTCTCATCGCAGGATCTGGCCCGCGCGAAGCCGAACTGCGCGCCGAAATCGAGCGCCGCACGCTGCAAAAGAACGTCATCCTGCTAGGATACACGGGTGACAAAAAGCGACTTGTCAAACTCTATCAACAGGCCGACGCATACATTCACCCAGCCCATTACGAAGGGTTGCCCACCGTGCTGCTCGAAGCCATGGCCTGCGGCATTCCAGCGGTTACCACAGCCGTCAGCGGATCGCTCGACGTAATTGATGATGGTGTCAACGGCCTGCTGGCCCCGGCACGCCAACCCGAAACGCTTGCAAACGCCGTCATACGCATCCTCTCCGACAGCGCATTTGCCGCCAAATTAGGCAAAGCCGGACTCGCCACAATAAGCGAGCGCTACGCGTGGAATGTGGTCAGCCAAAACTACGTAAACGAATATGAACAACTCTTGGCGAGTGCATAAATGAGTACAAGTCGACGCAGCATCTGCCTGATTGCGGGGGGAATCAGCGAGCGCAACTATCGTCTACAGCCGTGGTGCTACCTGCTTCACGTTGCGCGCGGTCTAGCCGAAAATGGTCATCAGGTTACCGTTTTAAGCGATGGACATCACCCCCAAAATGATGAAAAAAATGGTGAGCCTTGCGTGCGCATGGTGGATGGGGTTGCCGTGCGCTACATCGATTCGGTCAACGATCCATTGTGGCACAGCAATGCGCAGCTTCATGGCACCGTCACCGCGCTGGACCCTGACGTGGTGCTGCTGCATGTCGGGTTAACCAGCTTTATTCATCAGAGAATGCAGCCGCGGAAGCGTCCCGATGGAAAGCGCATACCAACGGTCGGCATCTTTACAAGCCCGCTCTATTCCACGCGCGACTTCCAGCAGATCGGCATCATCAAAGCGATCCGCAACCGTGCGTTAAGTGGCACCCACATGATTGGAACACTCGCACCCAAGTGGCTTATCCGCCGACGCATGGGACAGAGTGGCCTGCACGCATTAGTCACGCAAATGTCGACCACGCGCCAGCAACTGTTGGATCGAAGGTTGTGGTTGCGACACATTCAGGTAGTGCCCCCCGGCATTGATCCAGAGTGGAGAGTGCCCGATGGGGCAACCATCGAGGCCATGCGCACGGAGCTTGGTTACGCCGTTGATGATACTGTAATCGTCTACTTTGGATCGCCTTCGCCCCTGCGTGGATTGCATACGCTGCTGGCCGCATTTCGCTCCGCAGTTCAACACGAGAAGGTTCAACACGAGAAGGTTCAACACGAGAAGGTTCAACACGAGAAGGTTCAACACGAGAAGGTTCAACACGATTTGACCTTGAAGCTGCTCATCCTTAGTCGCCGCCACATGGATGAACTTGCCGCTGAAGATGCACATCTACACGCACTGCTCACTGATAGCGAAATCGCGCCACGCGTCAAGGTAGTCAGTGGCTTCCTCGAAAAAGAGCTACTGGTTCGGCACATTGCGGCTTCGGACATCGCAGCCCTCCCTTTCGAGCTTGTGCCGTCAGACGCACCGCTCAGCTTGTTGGAAGCACAGGCACTTGGCAAGCCCGTAGTCACCTCGGATCTAGTCTGCCTACCCGAATTGATTGAAAGTGGACATAAATTTCTGGCCCGTCCAGCGGACCCACAGTCGCTGGCTACGGCGTTGCTCGAAGCTGCTACCTTCCATGCACAAAACGCGACTAATTTTCAGCCAAATGAGCCGCCCACACCGCGCGCTTGGCAGGCGATGGCCAAAGAGTGGAGCGAGTTTGTGCAACATGTTTAGTCGTTTTATCTATGTAACTGGCTGCGACGGCACCGGAAAAAGTACGCAAGTGGCGCTGTTGATGGAGCGCATTGCGGCTGCGGGAAAAGAGCCAATGCATCTGTGGCTGCGCTTTCCCTTTTTCTTTAGCCTGCCCTTTTTGGCCTATGCACGCTTGGCTGGATTTAGCGTTAACGAGCGAATTGGCGAGACAACGTATGGCTACTGGCATTTTGATCGCTCGCCACTGCTGCGCACGCTGCTGCCGTGGGTTTTACTGTTTGATACGTGGCTCTTTGCGCTGTGGAAGGTCTACTTGCCGCTGCTGCTTTGGCGCATAACGCACCCAAATCGCGTGATTGTTTGTGAGCGTTTTGCCTTAGATACGCTGGTCGATCTGGCTGTGGGTCTTGACGCGATTGATGCGGGAAGTGGGAATTTTTTTCAATGCATTCCGGGGCGTCTCTTTTGGCATGTTGTGCCCAAGCGCGCGGCGGTCACCTTTCTCGATTTGGATGCGGAAACGGCGTGCGCGCGTCGGCCTGATTTGATGCACGATAAGCGTTTAGAGATAAGGTTGCAGGCGTTCCGCACGCTCGCGGTTAAGCTTGACACAACGAATATGGATTTCACGGTTTTGTCGAGTCTGCTGCCGATTGATGAGTTGAATCGACAGATATTTGGGCGACTGTCAGAGTAAGGGTGAAGCTGACATTGCCAACCAGAATACATGACCAAGCACAATAATATGACGCACATAAAATGGAAAATCAACAACAAACTTACACAAATAAATATGCAAAAACCGCCGCTGGTGGGCCAATCAAGTGGCTGCTGCAACAAACCCTTGTCGGTTGCGCGATCCACTGGATGTTTCAGGGGCTTCTCTACGCCGACCCAACCGAACGCTGGTTCAAGCTCGCGCTAGACGCGGTATTGACGCTCGCTTTTTGGCTGATTTTTGCGCCATGGCTGAGTGGCCCAACTGCCTGGATTGCGGCATTTCTTTGCGCCCATACGATCAACTTTCTCTTTAATGCACAGCTCTGGGTCCTGCTTAAGCACTATGGGCTTGTGCGTAACAGCTATCAAGATTTTGAAGAGTATATTCGCGACTTTGGCACTCGCGTCAATGCGGAAAAATCGATGCAGTATGTTGCTGTCTATGGCAGCTATGTACGTGGTGAATGGAAGCCTTCCTCTGATTTGGATGTTCGTTTAGTACGCCGCGCTGGCTTTGTCAATGGTCTACGCGCCTGCTGGTTCTTACTGCGCGAGCGGACCCGTGCATTTTGGATGCGCTTTCCACTGGATATTTATGTGGCTGATGGATTTGCCTCATTAGAACGATTGCGTCTTGATGAAGCGCCGTTGGTGATATGCGAACGGCCATCGTGATGTGTGATGTCAAATAATAGCAGGCGCAAAAAACTCGGTCCATTTTTACTCCGGCAACTTAATCGTGTTATCCGCCCGCAACACTACGACATTTGGCTCTCTCTAGGAGGGCTAATATTTGGTATTCTTTTTTCACTGCTCTTATTGAAACTAGGATTAACGCAACCGCTTGGTCTGCCCATTGTCGTATTAATTTTTTCCAGCGGTTATTTGATTCTTCGTGGCTATCTAGCCAAACCACTCACGCCGCCGTCACCAGATATGCCAGAGGCTCGTACATGGCAGCAGAAAAATGCACAAGTGATCGCGCTCTGCTTTGTACTCTTTACCTCGTGCATTAGCCTGTGGACAATTTATGCGTCAATCAATACATTAAAACGACCTGCCTGGACATTTTTTGTGTTAGCTGGATTGCCCGCCTTTATTTTGGCGCAGCAGCTTTTTGTATACGATTCGCAACCATTACGCAATGCCCTGCGTGCGCAACTGATTATCTTTGCGTTGACCGTTGTCTACTCTGGCGTGTTTGTTTACCCACATGCGGGTGGCGATACGTGGGGCAGCATTCATCACGCAGAAGAGGTGATCCACAATCACTCGATCCGAGCAATTCCTGGCGCATACAAGGATTACCCACTTTATCCATCGTTTTTAGCCGTTGCCTCTATGTTGACGGGATTAGAGGTTGGCGAAGTGGGGCGTCTGTTTAATGTTTTGGTGGCAATTGCCTGTTTGCTTTTGCTTTACGATCTGTCGCTGCAATTTGGCGCATCGACCTATCAGAGTTTGGCTTTTGGGCTGATGCTGTTGAGCAACAAGTGGTTTGTTTACTGGCTGATGCTGATTGTTTCGATGACAACGGGGATGGTCATATACTGCCTCTATATTGTAATGCTCTTTCGACGTCTTTATTGCGAGCGTGGTCCAGGCGAAAGCTTAATTTTGGTGATGATGACGGGCATAATTGCGTTTTTTCATCCGCTAATTTCCATGGTCTTTATCATGCTTTCATTGGGCTTTCGCAGCGTCGAAATGTTGCTCCGGATCTTTCAGAGGACGCTCAATCATCGCACAATTACAACGCTGCTGATTTTCTTGTGTGTCGCTGTACTAACACACTGGATCTACTATGGGCAATATGTTTTTGACCGGACGGTGTCAGTGCTGCTTGACGCAATTTTTGCCGATGGTGAGTCTTCGGCTGGTGGCGGCGTAAAGATTGCGGCTAGCTACCGCAGTTTGCTCTCGTATACCTATGATCAGCTGAACTTCTACTTTCTTTTTGCGCTGGCGGGCATTGAAGCATTGCGCCAACTGCGCGCAAATGATCAGCCTTTTTATTTGCACACAACGTTGATTGGCCTGCTTTTTATTGGCTTTGGCTACGCCATTCAAGTGATTAATCTGCAAGAGGCGCTGCCTCATCGCTGGTTCCTTTTTGGCACCCTGCTTTTGCTCTATCCCGCATCGAGTGCGCTGGTTCGCATCTTTCGGGCCGAGCGTCGTTGGCTTAGCGTGTTCGTGGTTCTCTTTATAAGTCTCTATGCATTTACGGGGATTGCCAACACTGAAGCCAATCGCGACCGACCTTTTTACGATGAGCGCATTACGGCTCTTTTCGAGATGACCGAGTCCGAGCGGGTGGCCATGGTGCAGCTAGACAAGCGGCTGCGTTCGCAGCAATCAAATATTATGGTCGACTTTCGGCTCTATGACTTTTTGAAGGCAACACCAGACGAGAATAGCCGACTAGGGTATTGGAAGTTTATCAAGCTGGAAGGGTATAACGGCATCTTTCCGGTGCGTCGAGCGTATTATGAGCGGACGTTGCTAGTAGGTGATACGGCATTTGACCTCGTGCGCGACAGACCGAATCTGGCTCAAATCTACGACAGCGGCGATATCCAAATTATGGATCAGGATCGGTACAGGCGTCCACTTCTATTTTGGGAGGGTGGCTTCTAATGTGGGGCTTTTGGGAGCTGCTGCGACCCATCGCCGTGCTGCTTTTTGTCTATATATCAGGGCTGCTGCTGGTACAGTGGGCGCTCTCCGAAGCGTCGCGGTTAACGCGATTAAGCGTTGCGGCGGGTGTTTCGCCGATTCTGCTAGGCTGGCTGCTTGTTGTTGAATCGCTACTTGGTATCAAAGTTTCGAATTTTACCGTGATCGGTGGCCTGCTTATCATGGATTTGGTTTTGGTTGGCATGGTGCTGTGGCGGAACCCACAAGGGGTTCGGCGTCCGTGGAGCCGTTCGCGTATCAGGGCTCGGCGGGTTTGGCGTCGGCTCAAAACGCTCACGCTAGCGGATCGACAGACGTCGCTGAGTAACGTCACGATGTTGCTCGTGGCGATTGTGCTGGTACCGCTTGCCGCAACCTATATGACACGGCTTCAGAAAGAGGAATTTACAGAGTTTTTACTTGTAGAGCAGGAACCAAATATCGCCCTTTGGCGGCGCGCTGTCCCACTGGATGAAGTGCTACCAGTTGAAATTGAGATCCGTTCGACTGAGCGGGCGGCGGCAGACTTTAGCGTGCGCATGTCGACGCTCGATACGGTGGTCGGGCAGATGGAGCTCGGCACGATTCAGCCGGGGCAGCGCCTTGTCAAAACTGTATCGCTCCCGCCCCGTGTAGAGAAGGTGCAGCGCTTTATGCTGACGCTCCATGTGGATGAAGATGTTTCGCCATATCGCACGCTCTTCTTTTGGGTAAGCACGTCGGTGGAACGGTGAAGCAATGTGCGTTTGTCAACTAGCCGCTTGTTGGAAAGAAATTTTCTGTACTCAGATAAGCACAGATACACTCAGATTTTTAGAGATAGGACAGCCATTATCCTTTTTAGGTTCAACCGGATCCCATGTGGTTGACAGAGTGCGACGCACTGTTCACCAATGGGTTCTGGCTCGAATCACTCTCCGAACAGTGCGACGCACTCGACATGGAGGACCCACGATGATTGGCGGCACTGTCAACCACATAAGATCCCGAAGAGCCCCTTTTTATAACGCATGTCTCAATAGCTTCGCATAGAGAAAATATAGATGACCATCACCATATTACCAAAAATTAAGAATCATTTAAATTCCAGTCTCTTTATCAATACCTACCTGATTATGATTGTGCGTATGATCACAACTGGGTTTGGCTTCCTCTTTTGGGTGCTTGCGGCACGCACGTTGAGCACGCACGATGTGGGCATTGCTTCGGGCATTGTTTCGGCCAGCGCATTATTAGGGGGCTTGGCCCAAGTTGGATTGGGCTATGTGCTCGTGCGGCGGCTCTCTTCGACCGAGCAACCAGCTGGTCTGCTCAATGCATCAATCATGATTACCGTTGGCGTTGGTCTGCTGCTGAGTGTGGGCTATCTGATTGGTCTTCCCTTCTGGTCGCCAGAGCTATCGACCATCCGCAACTCGCTGCCAGAAAGCGCACTTTTTGTCCTTTTTGTAGCGGCTACCGCGCTTTCGCTCTTTCTAAATTGGGCCTTTCTTGCTACACGTCGACTGTCGTTCTCGGTTGCAAAACATGCGATTCAGGCCGGTGCGGCAATCGGACTCTTGCTGATTTTATCTTGGTTTATGCCAACGCACTGGGCCGCGGTGATTGCCTATTTGGTTGCAACCTTGGGCAGTGCTTTGGTAGCCCTTTTGCTATTTATGCCAAAAGCGCAGCCCGGATATCGACCAAGCTTCACCTTTGCCTTTCCGCTCAATCGTCCTGTGGTCACATACTCTCTCGTTAACTTTGTAACGGATCAGTTTCAGCGCCTGCCAGATACAATATTCCCATTGCTAATAATCCAGTGGTTTGGCCCCGAAGCTGGCGCATACTTTTTCGTTTCGTGGTTAATTGGTCGAAGCGTCACAACGTGGGTGAATGCAACGGCTGAATCACTCTTTTCCGAGGGAGCGAACGACCCCAAAACGTTGATGCGGGATGCGTTGCAGGCGGCCAAAATGGCAACACTACTGTCGCTACTGCTCGCCACCCTATTGACGGTGGCTGCTAGGGCGCTTCTGTCGATCTATGGGCCAGAATATGCGGACAACGCCGCGGCGTTGCTTGGCTATGTAGCCTATTCCGGCGTGCCGGTTGTGCTGCTGTCGATCATCGTCAGCGTCTTGCGCGTGCAGGATCGACTTATTCCGCTACTGGCAATACTTTCTACAAGTGTAGTTTTGGGTTTTGCGGCTTGCTATGCTGGTGCAATCTGGTTTGGATTGGTTGGCATAGGCATCGGCTGGCTCGCGGCACAGCTGATTGTGCTTGTTGGCGCAACGCACTGGCTGTGGTCACAAATGGCATTTGAGCTTGCACCGATCCGCAATGGGTTTGCAGGCTCACACGCACACTAAATTATCTAATCTCTTTTCTGGGTAGGTATACGTCAATTGCTGCTTTGATTATCGAACATTTGATAGACGTAATTTTTGGCCGAATTTGAAAGAATAAGAACTAGAATAATGTTATTATCGTTTCAAGTTGTTGAGGAATTTATGGGTTTGTCGATTGCCGAAAAGGGCCAAAATTTTGCACGTAGCGCCAGCTATGCCAAGTATCGACTGTGTAAGGATGTGGAGCGTTTTGCGTCCGATATAGGGTTAACCCACAGGGTGCTGGATATTGGTAGCGGTACACAAACACCTTATCGCTCGCTTTTTCAGGCCGAACATTATTTTGGGCTAGACTATTTTGAAAGCACACATGTTTCGGCGGATGCAACCAACTTGCCTTTTGAGTCGAAGATTGCTTCTGTCGTTGTGGCAACCGAGGTGATGGAACATTTGCCCGAACCTCAAAAAGCACTTGCAGAAATGAACCGTGTGCTGGAAACTGGTGGCCATTTGGTCTTAACAGTACCATTGATTTGGGGCGTACACGACTATATTGACTACCAGCGCTGGACAGCCCGCGGTTTGGCAGAAATGTTAAACAAGCATGGTTTTGATGTCGTCCACTTAAGACAACGTGGGGGTATTTTTTCTATGATCGGCAGCATGATCGGACAGATCCCGATGCAGCTTTTTGGCAAAATGGACGGTCAGAACCGCCTGCGCTCATTGGCCTACATGACGCTTTGGTCGATGCTTGCACCAGTACAGTGGATATTGGCCCCGTTAGATGTACTCGACAAAAGACGAGACTTTACCGTCGGCTACAGCTTGCTCTGTTGCAAAGTTGCCGATCTCGTCGCTGCGGATGTAATCACCGAAACGATAGTGGAGCATCGCAATTATGCTATTTACGAAGAAGAAGTTGGGCCAATTCCAGCAGCACCGCCATCACGCTCATCTAAATTAGTAGCATCTATTTCATCAAGATCAGAGACCGTTACCCACACTACATGACGCTATTTTATCAGTGGGAACCGGCTTTTACTTCCGACGCCTATGTGGGGTTCTTTGCTCTATTGACTTTGCTCCTAACATTGATGCAAAAAGAGATGTTTGTCGCGCATTCTTCTGAACATCGCGAAGTTTTTGATCGAGCCGCTCGGGTTGTTATCGCACCATTTTTGATTGTCTTTATTCTAATTATTATCTTAAATATTTACGAACTTGTGCAGCAATTTGCGGCAACCTAGTACTGTAAATTGCGCGTATATACGGCAGGAATAGACTATGAACATAAAACGTAAAATCAGTGGGATTTTGTTGGGTACACTATTTTTAGCGCTTGCTGTGCCAAACCTAATGAATGCAACAATTGCTGTTGGGCAAAGTGGCGAAAGTGACGCTGAAATCCAGAAAATGTCGTTGGCTTGGTACACGTTGCTTAACCAAGATGGCCCGCTATGGTTGGCCGAAATAGATTTGAAAGGTGCCAACCTAGCTGAAATTAATTTTGATAAAGCTGTCTTAGTTTCGTCAAATTTCGATGGGGCAAACATGACGGGCGCGATCCTAAATGGGGCCAATTTAAGTGAAGCCTCATTGATGGGAGCGGAACTAAAAAATGCATCGCTTCAAGAAGCCGTTTTAATTAACGCGGTGCTCGATAATGCAAATCTTAACTCGGCAAATTTGGCTGGCGCAAACTTAACCGATGCGAAGCTGGATAAATCGTTTCTTGCATCGGGAAAACTGGCCGATGCAGACTTGACCCGAGCGCGAATCCGTCAGGTCAACATGCGTGACGCACTGTTGACCAATGCAAATTTGAATGGTGCAAATCTATCGGGATCAAGCTTGCGTGGGGCTAACCTAACCGGCGCATTTCTAGATGGAGTCATCCTAGATGAAGTGACGTACGACGATGCAACTATCTGGCCAGAAGAGTTCGACCCGACTACAAGCGGAGCCGTCAAGGTAGAGGAATAACTCTATTTTTATTACCATAAAAACATATAGTGATCAAAAATAGGCAAGAGCATCCTCGCGTAGGCAAGCTCTTGCCTATTTTTTCTACTTCTATCGGATTTAGTGGAAATGTCCAACTATCTTTTAAAAGGCCTTCTCTTTTGCCACATATGCGACAAGCCTCTACAGGGACGAATTGCATCGAATGGATATCGTATTTACCTATGTAAAAATGGTGTGGCCGATGGAGAGACAGAATCGTGTAAACACACAATAGTAGTCAAAGCAAGCGTTGTCGAGAAGCAAGTGCTGGATGCAACCCGTCAGCTCCTTACAGATCCATGGCGTATTGCAGACATTTGGCATGGCTTGCAGGACGATCCGCATGGCAAAGATTCACCCGAAGTAGCGCTGGATGTATTTACGCAACGAACGCAGCTTGCCCTGCAGGCACGCGACTTTCAAACGCGCCGAGATCTACTCACATTTTTTATCCGGCGCATCGTTGTTTCGGATGATGCTTTTGTAATCGGACACGTAGTTCCAACGCGTGAATATGGCCATTTTGCTCGCGCCATTGATGACTTTGTGGCACTGGCGCGACACCAAATTGAGCAACTACGTTGGACTATTTCGCATCAGCATTTATCCGATTTGGTGCAGAGTAGGTTAACCAATGCGCCTCGCATATTTAGGCGATGGTTTCCTCTGTTGTACTTGGGGTGGCTGGGCTTTTCGGGGTTGCTCATTGCGGTTGGCTACATACACGCTGGCTTAATTCTCGACAGTCTATTAATTGTCGTTTTACTCTATCTAAAAGGATATATGCCCATCGGCAATGAATCGCGTCTGGCGTGGGTGTCCGCACTGCCGCCGATTTTGCGACTGCTGAGTTATTCCGTTCCGGTGCCAGATGTATCGCTGGATATTCAACTGACACTGGTTGGCATACCTGCACTGTGGGCAACGTTGATTATGATGCACGCCATCGGTCGACCGCTTTCGGCATATGGAATTTCTCTGCACAACTTTCCAGCGCAACTGGCAATAATCCCGCTTGGCCTGTTGATCGGTCTGCTAGAGTGGATCTTTTTTGAACCACAGCTTGCTCCTATTTATGCCGAACTGGCGAGTACAGAAAGATGGGCGTTTATCGCGCTCTTTATTACAAACGTAACTGAAGAATTGGTATTCCGGGGTCTTTTACAGCAGGGGGCGCTTGCACTCTATGGTCATATAGATCACTGGGGGGCAGGTCTTGTTTTTGCCAATGTCGCTTTCGCCAGTATGCACATTGGCTATGGTCCTATTGCGATTATCTTTGCGTTTGGCACGGGGCTACTTTATGCAATCCTTTCCCACCGCACGGGCAGCATCTTTGGCATATTAGGCGCGCACGGGGTGAGCAGCATTGTTTTATTGGCGCTGCTTTCGTAGGGCCATTCTAAAAAAATAAACTAGACTGTTTCTGTCAGATTTGGTGGATAAGGGAATTTCTGGCTAAATTTTGAACCCTTCGACTGCGTTTAGGACAAACGCAGAGACGCAGAGCACAGAGAAAAGCATGGGGAAACTTTAAATTTCTGTTGCTCTTCTCTGCCATCTTTGCGTCTCTGCGTTAGATTTTTTTCAAAGTACCCACCAAGCTCGACAGAACTAGTTGTTTTTTTGTTGAGCCTATCTCCTCAACTCAACACCTGCCCATGGATCTCGCAGCCGTTTGCAATCGAGATGCCGCGCAGCACAATTGAGTCGCTAATGGCTACATTGTTGCCAATACATGCGTTCGCTTCGATGCTTACATTTGGGCCAACCGTGCAGGTTGCGCCGAGGATGAACCCCCTCATCAATTCTTACCAAACCAACCAACTTCGTTGACGGATCAAGATCCGCTGACACCACTGCATCGCGGCCCTCGTTTGCTGCCAAATAGTGGCGATTCAACGCGAGCAGATCGTTTGTGTTGGTCAGTTGCAGGCGGCTCTCGGTGAAGACTCCGGCCAACGGATCCGACAATCGGTTTGCCCACAACCGGGGCCATTGCCTTCGATCGTTTTTCTGTAAGTGGGTACAGCCGCGTGCCTTTCCCCGCCGCGAGGATAATTGCCTGCATAATACGATCGGTGTTCTTTTTGTTGAATCAAGAATCTGCCATATATTTTTTGTATTGTAACCGAAATATCTGTTTTTCTCCTCCCCAGTTCCACCATATGTGAAACAACCACCCACTAATGGTATAATTGAAACAACTCACCTTCACCAACAGTTCTTTCAACCCTCTTCACACACGGTCTCTACCAACATGAAAAAAGCCGAAATACGAACTAGCGCCTACTACGATTCTGTCATCCTCATGCAGCTTCAGCGCAGCCTCTCGACCCTACCCAACGTCAACGAGGCGGGTGTTGTCATGGGCACCGTTGCCAACAAAGATGTCCTTGCCCAAAGCAACCTGCTCACCCCCGAAATCCAAGCAGCGCGTCCGGATGATCTCATCATTGTGATAGACGCCACAACCGAGGAAGCCGCCACCGATGCGCTCGCACAGGTGGACACTTTACTTCAGAGAAAAGGGAACCGAGATCCCGGCAGCGCAGGGGACTATCGCCCCAAAAGTTTAGAGTCGGCCACGCAGATGTTGCCCGCCGCGGGGTGGACGATGATTTCGACGCCGGGGCGATATGCCGCAGATGTCGCCAATGATGCGTTGACCGCTGGTAAACATGTTTTCTTATATAGCGACAATGTTTCTCTAGAAGATGAGTTAAAGCTCAAGCAGCGTGCGGCAGAAAAAGGGCTGCTGGTCATGGGGCCAGATTGTGGCACCGCCATCATCAATGGGGTAGGGCTGGGCTTTGCCAACCGCGTGCGCCGCGGGCCAATCGGCATTGTGGGCGCATCGGGCACTGGCTTGCAGCAAGTCAGCGCACGGATCCACGAACGGGGCGGCGGCATTACGCACGCCATTGGCACCGGTGGTCGCGATCTCTCTGCCGATATTGGAGCAATTACCGCCCGCCAAGCGCTGGATCTTTTTGCTCGCGACGAAGAAACCAAAGTGATTGTATTGATCTCCAAGCCGCCCGCTTTAGAAGTAGCTGCTCAACTACTCAACGCTGCCAGCAAAGTGGGAAAGCCAGTCGTTATTAACTTTATTGGATATGAACATGACACAGAGCCAGATGACACAGAGCCAGATGATACAGAGAAAAATGAAGCGCTAGAAAATTTGCACTTTGCCCAAACGCTGGAGTCGACTGCGGACACTGCCTTAACGCTTGCGGGCTATCAAGTTCCTCCTCCTCGGCGGCCCGCAGAATATTCCGTTGATCCATTTGCCGCTGCGTTTAATATGGTGGCGATCCCAAAACCGACGCAACATTATCTACGTGGACTCTTTTCAGGGGGAACGCTGGCCTACGAAATGATGCACATGCTGCGGGATGAACTGCCTGAAATTTATTCCAATGTGCCATTAGATAAACAACATAAGCTCGAAAATGCGGCCGTTAGCCAAGAGCACACAATTATTGATCTGGGCGAGGATGATTTTACCGTGGGCCGTCTGCACCCGATGATGGACAATGATCTGCGCATCAAGCGGCTGGCGCAAGAGGCGGCGGATCCCGAAACGGCGCTGATTTTGCTCGACGTGGTGCTGGGCGATGGTGCGCACCCCGACCCGGCAAGCGAGTTGGCCCCCGCGATTGCGGATGCGTATGACGCGGCTCGTGCCGATGATCGGCTGATCGAATTTTACGTAATTGTGGTCGGCACAGAGGACGATCCACAGCAGATGAACGAGCAGATCAGGCAGCTGAATAGGGCAAATGCGCGCTGTGTGAAAAGCAACGATGATGCACTCTTTAAGGTGCTGGAGACGATGCAAAGACTTGCAAGCCGCGCGCAGTATGGCCAAGAAGAAGCGACACCGCCCGAATCAATGGCTGCGCCACAAGCCGATCCTGCTGCCAACCCGTTAGCAACTTTGGGCGCACAAATTGTAGGCAATTCTTTTCAAAATGAGCTGCCTCAAGTAGATCTATCGCCGTTTCGAGAACCGGTGGCCGCGATTAATATTGGCATTGAAACGTTTACAAAGAGTCTTATGGATCAAGGCGCAGAAGTGGTCGATGTGGAGTGGAAGCCACCCGCTGGCGGCAACGAGAAACTGGCTGGACTGTTGGCGAAGATGAAGAAAAAATAATAATTTGAAAAGTGGTAGAACTCGGGCTGCATTTAACTTTGAACCCTTTCAACTCTGCGACTCTTCAACTATGCACCTTTTCAACCTTTAATTTGGAGAACTCATGTCTAACATTGATATTGAACAAGCAAATGCGACCGCGGTGGAGCGGATGATTGAATCGCAGCCGGTTTTGACAGGGCTGGGCATCGCGCGTGACGTGATCCCGGGGATGCGCGACAATTTGTTACTGCACGCTGGCCCGCCAATCACGTGGGATCGCATGTCTGGCCCGATGCGGGGTGCAATGATTGGCGCGCTGATTTTTGAGGGCAAGGCGAATACGGCGGAAGAAGCCGAGGCACTATTGATCTCGGGTGAGATCGATTTTGAACCGTGTCATCATTACGCGTCGGTGGGTCCGATGGCAGGGGTAACGTCGGCGTCGATGGCGGTTTATATTGTCGAAAATCAGGCGGATGCGGCGGTTGGTGGCGGCAATCTAGCCTTTTCGAATTTGAATGAAGGCTACGGCAAAGTGCTGCGCTACGGTGCATATCAGGAGGATGTGCAGGAGCGCTTAACTTGGATGCACGAAGTAATGGCCCCCGTTCTGAAAGAGGCAATCGAGGCGCTGGGCGGGATCGACATTCGCGCGCTGCTGGCCGAGGCGCTGCACATGGGCGATGAGGGGCATAATCGCAATAAGGCTGGCTCGGTTTTGTTTACCAAGATTTTGGCGGCGGTGGTGCCCGAAGTTGCACCCGACGGCAAGACGGCGGCGGCGATTTTAAAGGGGCTGGGTGACAATGCGTTGAGCGTGCTCAATCCGGTGATGGCGGCGTGCAAGGCAAGCTGTGATGCGGCGCACGGCGTGGAGGGCAGCACGATTGTGAGCGCGATGTGTCGCAACGGCACGGATTTTGGGATCCGCGTGAGCGGGTTGGGCGATCAGTGGTTTGCTGCGCCCGCACAGGTGCCGGACGGGCTCTACTTTCCGGGCTTCGATTCGAGCCACGCCAACGCGGATATTGGCGACAGCACGATCACAGAGACGGCAGGGATCGGTGGCTTTGCGATGGCGGCGGCTCCGGCGATTGTGACCTTTATTAGCGGCAAGCCGTCGGATGCGATCAATACGACGATGGAGATGTACGAGATCACGAGCAGCGAGCACAAATATTTTACGATTCCGGCGCTTGACTTTCGCGGTACGCCAACGGGGATCGATTTGCGCAGCGTGGTGGAGACGGGGCTCACGCCGCGGATCAACACGGGGATTGCGCACAAAGAGGCGGGCGTCGGTCAGGTTGGTGCGGGGCTAGTGCGCCCACCGATGGCAATTTTTGAAGAGGCGCTGGTGACGTTTGCGGAGAAGTATGGATTTTGAGTGGTAGGTTAGTGGAGAAGGTAGGTAGGTTTTTTCGCGCGGGCAGTATCGGTATCTGTTCTATTACGGACTGACGGTGGAGTGGGGCAATTAGTGGATTGATGACCATTTTTCGGCCCTCTCTCAATATTGCTAAACCCCACATCAACCGAACATGTTCGCCCGCGAAGGTTTTATGGCATGTGTATCCCACGAGGCAGGCACGATATATCGTGCCTGCTTTGATTTAATATTCCACAAAATCGGCACGAACTATAGCAACCCTAACCTGGCCACGCCCACGGCAAGGTGTTCTGATAGACCCATGCAGCGGTGTGGAGCGCCTGCACCACGATAAGCGGCAGCGCGCCAGCCAGCAATTTGCGCGGATCGGGGATGGCTTGGGGCAGCAATGTGATCAGCAACAATGTCGTGGGGATCGCGGCGAGGCTGAAGAGATCCCAATCACGTTGACCGCCATAGTCGGGGTTCCACAGCCAGGTGAATAGCAGGTAGCTGATCGAGGCGACGAGCAGAAACGCGACGTGCGGCTGGTTGCGGTTGAGCCACTTGCGATTAACCCCCCACGCAATAGCGAGCGAGAGAAGCGTCGGCAGCACAACGGGTGCGACCAACATCTGCTCGTTGAAAAAGTCGCGTAGGTGCAGCCAGCTAAACAACGTGTAATGCTCCCAGCGGGTGGTGGTTTCGAAGAGCGGAACCAGCCAGCGCGCGTCACCGCCGCCGGGTCGATCCGTCGAGACGAGTGCGGCTAGCCCATGATCGCCCAACTCCATCAGCAGAATGGTCGACGCAGCCACAATCACAATGGGGCTCACGATGCTGAGCACCGCGCGGTTCGGCTCGATCTTTCCCTCTTTGATAACCCGCCAACCAACGTAAAGTAGGCTTAGCCCCAGTACTGCCGTGCTGGGGTGGGTAGCGTTGGTGAGGGCAAGCGCGCTTGCCGTGAGCCAAAGTGGAGATTGACCGCGCAGCGTGTGCAGGGCCAACCATAAATAGAGCAGAATACCGACCGCAGCGAAGCTATAATTTTCGATGTAGCCAAAGAAGAGTTGCAGCAACCCAAGCGAGGTGAGCAAACCGATGGTTAGCCATGACGGGGCAAGCCACTTTGCGCGGCTGATCAGGCCGACGACCAGCAGATAGAGAATCCCCGCGATAGGGCTGAGTAGTCGATAGGTTGCGGTGGCATTTTGTTGCCCGTTTGATTCGTGTAGCCACAACCACACTTGACTGTGCAGAAAGACGTCGAGCGGAGCTTGCCACGAGTGGGTGATGCGCATGGCTGGATCGGGCCAAGCGAGGCCAAGGTTGAGCATGTAGGCGTCGCCCCAGCGGGTATGTTCGATAGGGAAAAGAAAGAAGGAGATTGCTACCGTTAAAAGCAGGAGCGTAAGCAGGGTATTGAAAATTTTTGGCGAGAACGTTGTTGGCTGGCTGCTGGTATTGAGCCATGACCGCAACAATTCGATGCTGCCAACCACAATGATTGCTGCTGCGATAATGCTCCACACCGGCACATATGTGGCGGGCCAAAATCCCCACCACGCGGCTTCGGCATCGCTAGCTTCGGGGATGGCATTTGGGGTGGGGGGCAGAAAGCGAACAATAAAATGAAGGGCCAATAGCACGAGGGCGATGAGCTGAAGCAACACGATTGGGAGGTGTGTTGCTTCAGCTTCTTTGTTTTTGGGTGGAATTGACGCGGCAGTTAGCTTCATCTATCTGAACGAAATATCGAGAAAATCTACCGAAACCCATCCGGGGGCTGTTAAATCGGGCACGCTGATTTGGACCCAACTGCCGTCGGTGCTTTTTTGCAACACATTGTAGCTGCGGTCGCTGTACGCATAGCCAAGAATCAGCGCGGATGTGTTTGGCTCCTCGCGCACGCGTAGGCGCGAACCGCCGGTTGTGCGCACAATGGCAACGCCGATGACTGCCTCTGGCGTATATGGAACGGCTGTCCACGTGAGGGTCGGTCCGACCTCTACTGTGGACGTGTTTGTTGCTAGGACAATGGCCGTTGAGGTAGGCTGGACAGTTGGCCCCGCTACCTGACCAGGGGAGGGCGCGCCACTGCCTAGTTTTACATAGCTAATCGAGACCCAACCACCTTCTGGCTGATCGTCAAGCGCTAAGCGGATCCAGCGCCCGTTGCTGCTGCGTTCGAGCACGCGGTGCGCGTCACCATCGTAAACATGGTCAATAATATCGGTGTCACCACTCGGCCCGCTGCGAACCCGAAGCCGCGATCCATTTGTATCGACCACCGCATCACCGGGGAGCGGCGTGCGGCGATTTGACGACAACTCGCGCTCGTCTCTATCCGATTCATCTTCCGAATTGTTCGAGATCGCAATGCCCGTAATGTCACCCTTGACAGAGGTATAGCGGGCTGGCACCCACCCCCAACCACCGGGCAAGTTATCCACCGCTAGCCGGATCCAAATCCCGTCCTCACTAATGTTGAGCACGCTATAGCTTTGACCCTTTACTACGCCGCCAACGATGCTGCTCGATTCAGCTGGCTTGCTGCGAAGCTGGAGCGAATCGATGTAGATGCTGGCGCTTGCTCCTTCGGACCGTTCGTGCGTTGCTGTCGCCAAAGGGAGAGCGGTCAAGATCGATCTATTCGCAACAGGTGTATTTGAAAAAGATGTTGCTGTTGCGCTTGGCGACGGGGTATGGGTTTTTGTGCTTGTAGCTGTTGCTTGGACGGTCGATGTCGTTTGAGCAGTTGATGTTGCTTGAACAGTCGATGTTGCCTGAACAGTCGATGTTGCTCTGGACGTGCGTGTGGCAGTTTTCCTTGGGACAAAGGGTGTTGACGTCGGCGGTATCTCTTCTGGCTCTTCAAAAACTGACTCTTCTATAGTTACGGTAGTTGGCAGAATTGTCTGTTCGAGTTGAGTTGGCCCTGCAATGGTTGAGTTCGGTTTGCTGATAGCCGTGCTGCTAAAAATCAAGAGAAAGCAGAGCAGGCTGAGTAAAATGTAAATTGATTTTTTTATATGCATAAAATATAGTACTCTTAAAAACGTATAATCTCGTGTCGGGGATATCTTTGAAAAACGATTGAATTATTGCACGCCAGCCAAAATTTTGCAATCATGCAGCTGCTACGGCGTAATCGGCATAACTAGGCGACCAACCTCTGCACCCGATTGCGCACTGTAGAGCACGACCCATAATATTCCATTTGCAAGATTGGCGTCGGTCGGAACGGTCACGTAATGCACATCGCGGATTTGTTCGCCCACAACCCACTCTTCCGTGTAAGCCGCTTGGCGCAAGGGGAAGCGATCCTCGACAATGGGTGCGCCATCTGTGCCGCGCATCGGTTTGCCATCCTCGCCTCGCAGCCGTAACGAAAGCTTAAGCCGTTCGGTGATAGGCGCAAGCGGAGTCCAATAAAAGGTGATCCGCAGACTCGCCTCGCCGGGCTGATCGAGCCACACAATTTCGATCCCGTCAACGCGCAATGTCTCATCCATCAAAAGCGGATCGCTCAGTTGACGGGCCGAATCTGGCATGGCCACTTGAGCCGACCCGCGCGGCCAAACTCGAATCAACGGTCCCTCGCCGCTAAAGCTAAAGGTCGATCCAATGCCCGACACTTCGCGCGTCAAGTAAACCGATTCCCCCGCCGCCACGGCTGCCCGAATCCGCTCGACGCGCGCGCTTTCGTCTCCCCCCCTAGCAATAATGCCCGTTGCGTTTTGGGCCAATCCCTCCGCTCGCTGCATATAGGTCAACGCCGAAATCTCGCCCTCTAGCCCAATCAACTGACTATTTGGCAGAAAGTTCACTTTGGCGATTGCCACCGCCTGATTATGCTCGGCCCACGCTTGGCCAAGGGTCAAATCGCCCCAGCTTTGTGCCACGGCATAGGCTCTAGGGAGAAGCAACAGGAGCAACGCAGCACGTGCGATCCATACGCTGGCGCGCCGATCCACCCTCGCGCCAATTCTGGCGATGAGCGCAATGCCGCCGCCAGCCAAAATTGCAGCGCAGAGCAGAACGGGCAGCAGAAACACCTCGATATCACCCACACGGTACTTCAGCACAAAGATCAGGTTAGCGATCAGCGTGATCAAAACCAAGAGCCATGCCGCCCGTTGCTCTTCGTGCGGAGCCACATCATTCTTCGGTCCGATGTTTCGTATAAAAACTTGGCCGCTGCCAATAACCGCAAGCAAGATTCCTGTCCACCCAATCTGCCCCTGAACAAGCGCAACCCAATCCGCAAACGAACGCTGGATTGCGAGTTCGTTATCCGCAAAAAATGCGTTGAAACCGCGCGCCAACACGTGATCCCAGAATCCAGCCCAGCTATTGACGTACAGCCCACTTAGATCCGTTGCGCCCATTGCGGCACGAATCGGAATGTAGCCATAAAGCAGCAGCGGCACCAATAAAGCGGCGAGCCACCCGACCCACTGTGGGCTTGGCTTCCAAATATCGGGCACCGTCAACAGCAGATAAATGGCGATCCCGGGCAGAATCAAAACGCTTGTGCGGTGGTGCGCCAATGAAAGTCCAACGAGGAAGAAAAGCCAGCCGAGCGATGGAGTATCATCTTTATTAAAGGGGATGCAAACCGCCACATAAAGGATCGTCACCATAAAGAGCGCATGCAGCGAATAGACCTCGGCAATCGTCGTCTGGCTCCACCAGATCGTACCCATCCCAAAGAGCAACGCCACGCTCAACGCAATTGTCAGCGCAATAGTTGTAGAAACGCCTCTGCCTAAATATTGCTGTTTTTCTTCGTATTTCTGTTCGGCTGAGCTTGGTCGAAGCCTAGCGTCTTTGCGTCTTCGCGGGAAAAATCCTGCACCACTTATGAGCTTTTCACAAACCAAAAAGAGCACAAAAACCGTCAACCCACCAGTCAACGCGCTGAACAGATTCATGCGCCACGCCCAGTTGCCCACCGGAAAAAGCACGCGGCTCCACACCCCACCTAGAATCGAATAGAGCGGGTAGCCCGTCGGATGCGCAATGCCAAAAGTCGGCCCGATCACCTGAAATTCTAATGTATCCGAGTGGATGCCATATATGCTGGGCGCAGCCGTCAATACGTACGCCACAACCGCCACAATAAGCACCATCCATGCAAAAAAAGGAACGCGTTTCATAAGGCGTTGAGTGTACCATTTCTATAACTGCGCAGAAAATATGTATGTTGTGTTGGAGGCAATGGTGTTAAGTTAAGAAAAAATCCCTTGCTCCCAACGGGTCCGTGACCCGTGGGCTTAGCCGAAACTATTAGGGGCAACCCCGTCGGGTCACGGACAAATGATGCCTGTTATGGCACGTTCGTTTCATTATCGACGGATATCCCCGATTCAAACATTTGAGGACAAGCACAGTCGGCGGATGAGTGGCTTGGAACGTGAAAGTCCCGTGATGGTCGTTATCGGTCCATGATTCATATTTGTTATGCGACACATTTTTGTTATGATACGGTCGTCTTAGAAAAGAAAACCCAATCAATATCGTCTATCATAAAACTATTTATCATAAATTATATGAACCCAATTTCAAACTGGTTTTGTAGAATCAAAAAATCAATTGCAGCAGGCTATGCAGTTTTATTCCTGCTTGTTGCATCAACCCCTTCACTGCTCGCCGCGGATTTGCTGCAACAGACAACTGATCCACAATCCACCGTTTTTGCACAGGGCGCAAATGGGGCACCGCTGCTTTTGCCAAGCTACTGGTATCTCATCATGGCTGCGCTGTCACTACTGGTTCCGGCTGGCTTTGTGTTGGTTTCCGTGTCGGGCCTACGTGCTGAACGCGCGTGGGATGCAGCTATCGGCGGGTTAGCCGCCATTGGCCTGACTGGATTTGCCTACTGGTCTATTGGGTTTGGACTGCATTTTGGCGGCATTGGATTGGTCCACACGCTGCCCGAATTGCAGGGCCTCGTTTGGGAGTGGAGCCCCTTTGCCACCGATTGGGGCAGCGGCTGGGGCATGGCGGGGTTGACTGGGTGGTTTCTGTCTGGTGTGGAGATTACGCCACTCGCCTACGCACTCTTTTTGGCGCATTTGCCGTGGGCCATGACTGCCGCTGCCCTGCCCATTGTGGCACTGCGCGGCCGCGCGCCCGCTTTAGTCACGCTGCTGCTGGCGCTACTCATTGGCGGAATCCTCTATCCGCTTGCCGGAAACTGGGTGCAGGGGGGCGGCTGGCTGAGTGCGCTCGGGCGTAACGTTGCGCTTGGCCACGGTTTTGTTGATTTCGCCGGTGCTGGGACGGTTCATCTGCTGGCTGGCGCTTTTGCCTTGGCCGCACTGATAGTTTGGGTGCCGCGCCTTCCGCGTCAAACCGCAGCCGCGGCGCAACTGCCGCCCGTTCAGCTGCCGCTGCTGGCAACCGTTGGGGCCATTTTCGTCCTCGTTGGATCGATGGGCTGGCAGTGGTCAAACCCGCTGCAAGTTGTGAGGTTGAGCGAACTCGGTTTGATGCGCGGTAGCGTAAACCTGCTCTTGTGTGCAGGCGGCGCGGCGCTGGCTCCGCTGCTCTACGCATGGTTCGTCACCGGACGCACGGATCCAATGTTGGGCGCGCGCGGATTGGCCGCAGGCGCAGTCGCGAGCATGGCGCTTGGTCCATTCATTGCGCCGGGCTTTGCCTTTTTCTGCGGACTTTTTGTGGGTGTGACCATCCCGCTGGTCATGTTTATTGCGGATCACACTCTACGTTTGGATGATGCGACCGGCGTGCTCCATATTAGCGTTATTCCATCGCTATTGGGATTGTTAATGGCCGGCCTCTTTGCAGATGGGCGAGTTGGCAGTGGCTGGCAGATGGTGGGCATTGATAGCTACCTTGGTATCGCCAATCAGGGTGTTTCGGGGCTTTTTGTAGCCGATGGGTTTGCCCGTGATTTTCCGGGCCAATTACAGGCGCAAGTGATGGGGGTTCTTGCCTTAAGTTTGTGGGGCTTTGTGCTCGGCATGATCCTGTGCGCCCCGCTTGGGCTATTTTTTTATGGGATCGAGCGCGCTGCGAATTCAAAACTGCTCACAAGCCGTAGTGCTGCACCTGCTCCCCCAGCGGGGTACGATCCAAACCAGGCTGCGGGCTATGCTATGGGCACAGACCCAGCCAACGGATCACCTGTTGCGCCGAATTTACCCCAACGGCCAGATGATCGATTTGGAGATCCGCGTGTAGAACAACGCCCGCAGGCTGGGGATCCGCAACGCATGCCCGAACCAACTAACAGGCCCCGTCGCGCTGTCTTCACACCGCGTACAGGTGGATCCCATGAAAGTTAGACTATCCACCCGTTAGCAAATTAACGATAACTTGGAAAACGGCTTGATAAAAGTTTTCTTCGATTTGTCTGAAAATGTAACTATTTAGAGCCGGAACGGCTCAAAATGCAAACAAAAGAATAAGATAGTGCTAACCCAAAACTAATGGAGCAAGCGGTAAGATACGAAAAT
>ENA-ORXM01001914-ORXM01001914.1-marine-metagenome-genome-assembly--contig:-NODE-1914-length-26551-cov-8.167070_pt1 | contig 26551 bp, 28 predicted proteins | sample MGYA00237867_ERZ511480 | MGnify/ENA primary metagenome ERZ511480 (study PRJEB26309, sample SAMN06266103) | marine metagenome | isolation source: Algal blade | place: United Kingdom:Sidmouth, United... | reverse complement strand
CAGCGGGCAGGGGAGGCAGCAGCGGGCGAGGGAGGCAGCAGCGGGCGGGGGAGGCAGCAGCGGGCGGGGGAGGCAGCAGCGGGCGGGGGAAACAGCGATTGCAGGGGGAGGTCAGCGAAGAAGCATCACTGCTGGGGGAAAGAGATGGGGGACGGGGGCAGGAGGGAGGTGGACCCTTCTAACATCATGTCAGAAACAGTGCAAAGGAAAGAAAGGCACTGACGACGGCAGGCGTAGCCGTTGTGGCAACCAGCTGAGGGGCCTGGCGGCAGAGCAGGCTGGAGATGACTCCACCAGGCAGTGTGAATGGACCCCCGCTGACAGCATCTCAGATCCAGTGTATTCGGCAGATCGACACTGACACTGCCCCATCCAGTGAATCACTTGTTTTCTCTGACACTGTTCCATCCAGTGGGTTGTGACTCTGCGCTTCTCTTGTGGCCTACAACAGTTCTGCATATTTTTTTGCAAAGAAAACAACGTCTTATGTCTCCTACAGCACCATGTCCCCATTGTTTTCAACTTTGATGGAGATCGGTATGGTCTGGTCACCGCCGCGTTCCCCGCTGGCATGTGGTCCAAGAAGGAGGAGCATACGGCACGTCCGGGCCGAACTCGACCAAAACACCACTTTTTGAGAGAGACTCGTTTCTGATGCTCTGAAGGGTCCTGGGAAGGAAATAGTGAGTCGCTAAGCGCACAAACGCTTCCTTCCTTCTCTTTTTGCCCATCCAAGTTCACAGCGGCGAGATACACCGCTACCCCCCCACGACGCCCGGCCCGTCTGCTGGCCAACTTTCTGTGTGCATTTGCTTTGCTACATGGTGTACTCCTGATAGAGACTGAAAAGCCACGCCAGTACTGTCATAGGATGCCCACTGCGCGTAACGTGCTTTCAGCCTTCCCAGCCACCCCAATAGCGAGCGTACGAGCCCCCTGCGGAGGTGGTATGCCGCCAAAGCACTCTGGGCCCTCCCTAACAGTCCCATGAGAGCCTCACGCACACTTATCCGTGGCCCATCACTCGTTATGGGCGGTTGTATCACCAATGTACTCTGGCACCCACTGGTAACAGGAGGCCACTAACGGCCCACTTTGTTGTGTACAGTGGTCTGTGGGGACACAGTGGACACACACTGCTATGTGCATGGCTTCACAAGCACCGTAGCAGCCAGCAACAGCCGAAAACAGATGACGCATACCCCCCCCCCTGCGTGACCCGGCGAGGGGCGCCCAACCCCGCAGCGAGGGGAGGCTAGAGGGAACGCGGGGAGCGGCGGGAAGATGAGTAGCGGCAGGCCGCTCCGCCGCGCACCGCCCTGTAAGCTGCCAGTCCTGTCGCCTGCCCGCCCCGCCGCCTGCCCGCCCAGCCGTCCACCCGTCGTACCTGCCGCAGGCGGCCTGTGCCGCCGGCCGTGCCTGCCGCCAGCGGCGCAAGCCACTGCCCACCTCTACCGATAGCCGCGCCCACCACTGTGCGCGTCCGTGGGTAGCGGTCCCCGCCGCCGGCCGCCGCCGCCGGCCGCCGGCCCCGCCGAACGCCGCGCCCACCGTCGGCTACCCATGCCGCCCCCGGCCTCTTCCTGCCACATTCGTCCGCTGCCCTCGCTGGCGACAGCCCCTGCCCCTGGCCCACGCGTAAAAGTGCTCCCCTCGGGCAGGGAGGGGGGAGCGGGGCGGGGGTAGGCCGCAGCGTGGTGAGGAGCACGCCGCGGCCCGGCGGGGTGGGGGCTGGTGCCTGCTGGCAACGCCCCCCACCCGGAGTGCGGAGGAAGGGCGCAGGGGGAGCTAGGACCGGGGAAGCGGTGGAAGGTAGATGGTAGAGCAGGGGGGAGGGAAAGCGGGGGCGGCAGTCGCAGCGGCGCGGGTGGCGCGGCGCGGCGCAGCGGGGAGAGGGGTGGTGGCCGCCCGCACCGCCGGCCCCCGCTGGTCGGAAAGCGCCAGCAGGAGAGAGAAGATCAGGAAAGCGGGAGCGGGGGAGCAGAGGGAGCAGATGGGGGGGGCGGGTGGGGGGAGGGGGTGGGCGGGGTGGGGGGGCGGGCGGGCCAGGCGGTGGGTGAAACGGTCGCAGATACGGGCATCACGGCCGATACGGCGGTCGGAAGGCGTGGATCACAGCAGTGTGCAGGGGGGGGGCGTGGGCCGCTCTGTAGAGGGGGTGCCGCACGGCACCCCACAGGGGGGGGTCGACCATGCATGTCGTTATGACCACCGACACCACACGCCAGGACATGGTATTGCACCAGCCATGCAGTAAATGCAATGGTCAAGGCATTCCCGCGTGGCTTCTGGGCCACGTCCTTGACGCGCCACGAGCAGCGAGCGCTCTCAGAGCTCCTCGGGGACCACCCCATGCAAAATTTTGCATTGTGATCGGGAGCCCCAGATACTACATGTGCGGCGGGCAACAAGGGTCCTTGTTGGCTCCCTTAAGACTCCCGGCCGGAATCCCAGCCCGGGCCACCGATCCTGGGATCCTGCAGAAAACAGGGCCCAGGCCGCGATCCTGAGCCCCGATTCGAAGCCGACTCGGTCTGGGCCCTAGGCATTCAATGTGGAAGAGATTTAAATTTGGCTGCACGGGCCCGAGCTCACGAACGATTCAGTGCTGACAGCACGTGGAATCATTGGCGGTAGAAATGACAACGGCACTACAACCTGCAAACAACATGATGAGCACTCTATGTCGAAGTCATGTTGAGTACACCGGATCATGTTCCCGCGCTGCATGTCCGGACACAATACCATGACGTGCAGAGTCTTACTTTTATGCAGTACCAGTTGACCTTGAGTCAGCGAATAAAAAACAGAGGACGAGAACGAGTCGGTCGGAACCGCAGTAAGCCGTCTGCAGTAGGAGCGGGTCCTGTCACGTTGCTTCAACTTGCGACGTTCGACATGCGACCTGGCCATCAAAGAAAAAACGGAGCGTTCTGCTCAACTTTTTATTGCGCACTGGACAACACAAAGACATGATACCTCAAGCAGCGAGAATGGGCGCTAGCAAACAGCGGAATTCAAGCAGGACCGTAGAGAACCTCAATCATAGCTTCCTCACGATGCACCAAAGTCCCAACACACGACTGGTCCCAGATGACAGTCCAGCCAGTGGTGTCCTTCAGCGTGACACGTTGTTCAGGACCGCTGCATGGGACAGGGAAGACGTTCTGGTGCGGGTAGATGTAGTCCTCGCAAGCGACGTACAGAAAAACCAGGAGTACATACCCGTTAGGCACGGGCCGGCCTTCGTACGTTGTGGAACGCATGGCGGCGCCAGTGCCGAGGAATTTGTCATTCTCGTCATAGATGAAGTGCTCATACTGGAAGACCTCCCGAGACCGCTGCTTGGCTGCCGCCTTCTTGCTGCTGTCGCTAGTAGATGCGGTCGTAGAGATATCCAGCTTGGACATAGCTTCCGCGACCGCCAAGATCGGCACGTCGTCAGGAACTTGAGGGGTGCGACGAGTACGAGGTCGCAGCTCATACGTGTGGTTGGCTAGCAAAGCTGCCGCGCGGGGGATCGCACCACCAGCCATGGGTCTCTTAACGAGAGAGGGGAGGGGCCTGCCGTAGAAGAAGGGAACCAACACGTCAGAGTGGAGAAAAATGAGAACGTTGGGCCGGGGGCATAGGATAGTGCGCAAGTCGGGAGTAAAGGGTGATGTGCAACTGGGGCACGGTTGTGGGGAAACAACGAGCTTGGCTACAAATGCTGACGAAAGGCTGAGCACCGCACTACCTGACCTGGCGTTCCGACAGCAGTGTGGGCGGCAGCTTTGGCGCCAAGACCACCCAGCACCATTTCCTGGAAAAACATGACAGCGAGTCATCTCAGACATGCTGTTCATGAGGATGGCAAACACCTTCACCAAATGAAAGACCCATTTCATGTCATTTTTATATCATGTCAATCATGTGGACACATCATGTCACTGAAGAAGAGAATTACGAACATCCATGCTAACATGATGGGAAGTCGGAACATGATCTGAATGAGCTCCGACGGTTTTTTTCGTATCCTTGATGCACAACAGCATGAGTGGAGCTGCACTTGAAGTCGACTGATGTCGAATGCCTCAAGAGTCCGACGAGCATGTCACAGGGTTCCGGCGTCAGCGTGCGTATGACGGGCATCTCGGCGTCAGGACAGGCCTCCATGTCCTTGGATCATGTCCAACGACCAAGACAGCACAACGTGTCCGGGAAAAACGCGTGACATGTTCTGCAGACCATGTAGTACGCGAGAGGCTCATCATGGAAAGGCCACCACAGGCCTACCTTGAGGACAAAATGGGCCAGGTCACAGCGAGAGACACGTTTTAAAGCAGATGATGCGAGCCCTCAACAATGACCATCAACCCGGCAAAAGATCAAGGAGCAGAGCAGTCACTTCCCGGTCTTGTCGCACTTGACGCAAGACCTCCAGCTGTGACGGTGGGTCAAGGCGCGACCAAAGGACAGCAAGCACACGAACCTTGCGTGTGCGTGCGGCAAGCGAAGCGGCTTGCATGACGCAGGTGCGAGTGTAGCCTGCGTGAAACTCCAAAAGTGCCTTGGCAATGTCGACGTCATCGATCGCGGCAGCAATGACCAACGGCGTCCAACCCCTCTCGTCCACAACCTCGACGTTTGCCCCTCCTCGCATCAGCGCCTGCGTCGAGTCGAGGTCCTTGGAGAACACCGCCTCATGGAGTGCTGTCCAGCCAAGACAGCCAGGAGCGTCAGTCTCTGCGCCGGCGCCAAGAAGCAGTTGAACCGCTTGGGCGTTCTGCCGAAAGCAGGCAACGCGCAGGGCAGTGAGCCCTTGGCCCGTGACGCCGTTGACGAGAGCTCCGCCGTCGATCAGGTCCTGGGCGATGCTCAAGTGCCCAGAGTAGACAGCTTGCTGCAGCGGTGATAGCGGCCGGCGCCCACCTGCCTCGTTGGGGTCCACCTTGGCTCGAAGAAAAAGCTGGACGATGCCCGCGTGGCCACGAGCGACAGCAGAAAGAAGCGGGGTGCACCCTGACCCACGTATCGAGAGGGACGCACCTTTGCACATGAGGGCACAACAGGCGTCGACATCACCGCAAGAGATGGCCAGCAACAGGCCAAGCGTGGGGCTCATGTCTTCGGTCGTGACTGCCACCGACGAGTGACCGCCGGGGTGCTTGCAGAACGGCGGTAGACCAACCTTATTGACGGCGTCATCTTGCGCTTGCGTCACCGTACCCGCCGCTGCAGCAGACGCTGGCGTCATCGCTGCAGAATCTTCTTGGCCCGAGGCGCCGGTTTCCCTGGCGGGGACCTCGCTGCGTAGGTTGACTGCAGGCTGCAAGGTCTTGGATGATGCAATGAAGCTGCCCCTCGCGTTGGCGGCATGGTCGTCGACGCTCTCGGGCAGCTTGTCCGTGAGCGTTGCCTGCGTAGTCAAGGCGCCGCCGCTCTGCAGGTTTCCGGTTGCCAGAGGGACGCTCCCAGATGACAGCGGTGATTGCGGCTTGGGGACGGCGGGGACAGGCGCACTTGACCTGCTCCGGCCGGCATCGGATGGCGTGGTGACAAGGTACTGCTTGTCCTTAATGCGGGAATCTGCTGCCGGGTCCTCGCTCTGCTCGTCGGCCGCAATCGGTGCGGTGTCCAAAGCGTCGCTTTGCTTCGGCTGCTCCGTCGGGAGGGCTGCTTGTGGCGAGTCGTCGGTGTTGGCGTCGGATGCAGAGTCGCCGTTCTTGGCGGGGGCGTCCTCCGGTGGCGAGTCGTTGGTAGCCGCCTTCGGCGGGACAGCAGTGCTCTGGTTGGCATTCGGCAGCGAGCTTCCGCTGGCGGATTTACTCTTGTCGCGAGCCGCTGAGCGAGCCGCCCTGTTGGTGGTCGGAGGGTGTGGCCGGGTACCACACTTGTCCGACATCTGGGCGTCGTCGGTGCGGCCCGTGCCATCCTTGGTTCGACTACCATCAGCATCACCGATGTTACGAGTCGGCATCCGCTGGGTGGGCTGCTGCTCGCCGTGGTCGCCCTTGTCCTCATCTCCTCCACCAACCAGTCGCGCATCGGCCGTCTCATCATCGGGTGGCTGCCCGCGCTGGTGCCCCACCGGCTCCGCTTCCACGTTCGCTCCCGTCCCGTCATTCTCACCTTGCGCGCTGGACCCGTCGCTGGGGCCTTGTGCGGAACTCTCGGTGACTCTTGGAGAGGATGAGTGGCCGGCGCCGTCCGTGACGCAGGCGTCAAGCGCCTTCTTCTTCATGCGAATGAACGCCAGCATCTCGTTGCGCTTGAAGAGCATCTTGGGACTCACAATGTTGGATGCATCCGACCATAAAAAGGCCTTCCGCTTCTTGCCCGCAGTCGCAAGGAAGACGTCGAATGTGGCTAACGCAAAGATGGAGGTGTCGTACATGTTTGACTGCTCCAAGTACGAGGGAGTTCGAAGAATGGTGCGCTCGACGACAAGCCGACGCGTGTCCACCTCGGAGTGCTCCTGCGGCAGCGACAGCAGCTTTGCCATGTAGTCCAACAGCTTCGGATGCGGCGCAACGTCGCGGATACTGGCCATAGAGTCGAAAACGGACAAGAAGCATTGATGAATAGGCGTGCTGCTCAGACGAGAGCTGCGCGTCGCGGCCAGTAAAGCAGCGGGAGACGTGACGACGTGCAGCGTCCAGTGGTCGCCAACACGCGTCAAAAACACAAGATGCTTGGACCCCCAGACCTTGTCCGCAGGGTGCCACTCCAACGCTTCGTCCCACTTTCCGTCCAGCACCAGGTCGAAAAACCGCGTCTCGAATAGGAGCATCCCGTCGAGAAAGTCTTCTTGTGTCTCACAAATGTAGAGCTTGGCAATGAGGTCGACGACAGAGCTCTGCAGTGGCTTGTTGTCCCTTAAGGAAGCCAGGTCGCGGAACGAAACACGCGCGGGGTGCGGATCGTCGGGGGGGAAAACCAGAAAAGTTCGGTCTCCTTGGTCACGAGCATCTCGCAGAGCTGCTAACTCGCTTGGTTCAGCATCGCTTGCCTGCTGGACGCCGCCGCTGTCGCCCCGCATTCCCCCAGAGACAGAAGCCGCAGCACCCGCAGCACGCTTGCGTGGAGGGAGAGCAGGCGTCTCCTCCGTCGCGCGACGTTTTCTTGAGGATGCATCGACAGGGTTCGCTCGCGGCCTCGGCAGCCCTGCTGCGTCTGCAGCGCCTTCTCGGACCTCCGTAGGCAAGTCCGCGCTCCGCTTCTGTGCCGTAGCTCGCTTCTGGGGCGGCGCCACCGAACGGAGGGAAGCTGTCGACCCAGTTCCGGTCCTCGGCCGTACCGCAGGGGGCTTTCTCGGTGACGATCGAGTCTTGGTTGCCTTTGACACGGCCGTCGAGTCCGGGTTCACCGCCTGGCCGGTCACGGGAACCGCTTTGGCCCGCGTTCCCTTTTTTGCAGCGGCCGCTTTTTTGGCTGCAGTAGCAGTCTTGGACGCTGCCGCCGGCATGATGAGCGCCTTCAAATAGGCGCCCTACCCCGTGAAGACCGTCGCCGCCGGCTTAGCCACCAAGACCGTCTCGGCCTCGGATGCCGCCTCTGCCGCCGAAAACCGCTGCGCAGTGGCCGTTGGCTCGGCCGTGCAGGAGCAGGAGGTACCCAACGCCACTGGCAGGACACATGCACTCGTGGAGAAGAGCAAAGAAGGACACGCATACAGGAAAGGTCAACAGGTGGTTGTAAAATGGGGGCCAGGCGAGTATCTGGAACAAAACGGAGCGAGGACGCATCACCTTGGGACGAGGAAGCTCGCACGGGCGGGGAGCTCCCACAAAGCACACGAAAGGCAAAACCAAGGCCGGAGGATGACAGCAGACGGGGTGAATGCAAGTGTCGCGAAAGACCTGTGACGCGCTGCACTGTGCCAAGACCAGAACTGAAGCCGGCTGGTAGAAACATTTCATGTCACTACCCAGGAACATGTTTATCAGAGAGGGAGGGCATGCAATTTATAATGAGATTCGCACCTCTGGAAGCAAATGACATGCTTTTTAGTAATTGCAGTGATTTGATGAAATACAGCAGCGCCCCACAATTGTGAATTGGACGACGAGGGGGCGGACATTTTGACTGACACGAATTTCATTAAGAGTTTCTAAAACAGCCTTGTGCCGTGCATCTCATGCCAGTCCTCAAAACCTCGACCGAGAGGCATCATGGTCGCACCCTTAGAAAAAAAAGACTACTGAGCGCACCAGCTAGCCGCAGCCTCGTGGACACACTTCAGATAAGCAGGTAGCAGTGGTCCAAAATGACGCACGTCATCCGGACACGGAAGCCCCGACCCAGAGCACGCCTCAGTCTCTGTTGACAGAACAAGCAGAGGCCGCGAGAACACCATGTTGCTGCCATCTTTGAAACACGGCGGCCGCACGTCTTGCCGACTAATAATCACCGCCAATAGCAGCAACACGTCGTTGGGTAAAGGGACTTGCCAGAGTAGCATGCACTCAAACCACCCGTCAACCTTGTTTGTGGCCGCCCATCGCGATAGAGAGGTGATGTTGACCATGAGCGGAGCACCACCCAAAGAGTGGGCAATTGCCTCTACCTCCATTGATCAACGGGAGCAGCTGTGCTTGACACACGAAGCATGCTACCATTCGTCATGGCAGACAAGCAATTGCAGCGGTTGACGCAGAAGGAAAGTGATGGGAAGCGTAGTGTCGATGTCAGGCAATCGGGCATTGCGTTGGTAAGGACATCGTACGATGTCCCCAAATAAGAAAACGAGTCACAAAAATGCTGCTAGGACCGAAGAAGCACCGTCACGCCCGTGACGTACCGGTTGGAAACCAAAGCACCCACCCACTCCAAGCACGGAATAGCTTCCCTTGGACAGCGGTCCGACGTGATAAGCTGGTGTCAGATGGCAGCGTGATGCAGATCACTTGAAGAGCGTCTGCGTCTGCGCCCATGAATCATGTGTTGATGCCGACGGGCGAGAAGACAGCGCGCGGGATAGGCATCAACATGAGCCGGATGCCGTGAGGAAGCTCACGTGTGTTGAGTACGACTAGAACGACTCTCGCAAGGTCTCTCACGTGGTGGGTGGTAGACAGGGCCCGCGCCGGTGCTGAGATCCCTCCTCTTACCGAGCCAGCATGGCATGCACAAGCAAACTGCGACAGCTACGGGATGGCACCGAGGTGACTCTGAAGTGGCGTCACGAGATGGTGCGAGGCCTTTCCCTGACGGGCGATCTTCGTCGCATACCAAGAGGTCATGCAATATAGGGACACTGTTCAACACTATAATGATCAGTGTCAGTGTCTAGAGGACATGTAGTGAGTGTGAGGTGAAAAACATGTGACGAAGAACATGAGACGTCAACTGAAAAACATGTTGCAGACATGTTCTTTTCACCTCGGACGGGGTCATGTGTCTTTCGAAAGGAGCATGTCGGAGGTGGACGCGGAACTCAAGAGCAGCGCACGACAAGTGTGCCGCGAGCCAGGCTCTAAGTGGCAGGGAGCTGTGTACATGTTGTTTCGATGGATGGAGAGCGTGCGAATGGCCATTGTGAGCAGAGTCTATACAGTGGACATGAAAAATACGGTCAATAAAGACGAGAAGCAAGACGACAAGAGTACAATGATGATTGCGCAACAATGAAAAGAAGGGTGCAGTGCATGCCATAGAGATAGTGCAAGGACTCAAAGAACAGGAGCATTCAAGTGGCACGTGAAGAAGCGGAGCTGACAATGGCCTGGGCAATCTCTGGGTGCCGCATCGCCCACGACAGGATGAACGTTACCCAGGTATCGGCCGTCATGGGAGTAATGCGGGAGCCTCGAGGGCTCGGAACTGTAGGAAGAGGCTCATCAAGGCAGGCCTGGTCAGCAGCCATCGCCGCCGTCACACGCGTCACCCACAGATGGCGACCAAGAGGCAAAGAGGAAACGTCCGGGGGCGCGGCGTCGAGAAGGATCTGGTGCACCTTGGGCTGGCCGTCGGCTTGGTCCGCGACATTGCTTTGCGTGAAGCGCCGCCGCCACAGTGCAATGTCCTTTTGCATCGTGCGTTGGACCACCGGGCGAAAGGTGCTCGTGCGCCCGTTGACAAGCTTCATGGTAGCATCCACGGAGAGCGTCGGCTTGCGGTCGGTCGCGCTGTACGTAGAGGCGAGGACGTCAGCGAGAACGACAAGCCTGCGGTACGTCGTTATGCGAGGCAGGCGCCTGCCTTGCTCTTGTGGTGGTTGAACGACGACTTGTGGAAGTGGTGATACTGCAGAAGCGGCAGCGGGCACGACACAATCCGGTACAGGTGCGGCACGCCCCACGGGGACCAGCAGGCCTCCCGCCGCAGCAGGCAGCAAGGGCGGCTGAGGCCCAGCGAGTGCACCGGTAAGGGAAGGTGCATCAGGAGGAATGGCAAGCGACGGGCCAGGAGAAAACATGCCCCAATTTCCCACACCTGACGCCGTGACTGCGGCGGGCACCGCAAGAGAGGAACCCGTACCAGTCGTGGGAGCGGTCCCGGGCGCGGCACCGGCCACAGAAAGCAACGCGGCTGATGGAGAGCCCGAATCAGGGATGAGCGAGGATGGCGGCTGGCCCGTTGTCGTGCAAGCGTCGTTTGAGGACGACGGAGCCGTTGTTGCCTTTGTCGTGACGGGTAGAGGCACCGCCCGCTGGTTGCCCGAGTCAGGGACACCTGGCACAGCGCGCAACCCGCCAGATGCGGCCTGGCCTAGAAAGATGCCGGGCGGGAGCCGCGGAAGCAGGCCATCGACGACATTTCCCTGTGGAGGTGGTTGGCTGCCGCCGGGTAGCTCTTGGCAGCGGGCCGCGTCATCTGCAGCAGTGGACAGCTCTTGGCGACGGGACGGGTCCGACTCGTTCCTTGCTCCAGACGCATTGGAGACCGCCAGGGGGGGAGGGACCGCTTTTCCTGGTTCAAGAGACGACAACGCAGCGGCAGCTGCCATGGACAGTGAAATATGCACAGGAAGTCTCGGAAGAAGCCCATCTGCAACGCTCACGACTGTGAGAGAGTCAGCAAAAGCCCCATCTTCAACACAAGAACCTGAAGCCCCGCTGCGCGCCGACGGTGGGGGGATGACATCCTTACCTGGAGGTGGCTCGTCCTGGCCCATGTCGTCCAAAGCCATTGTCGCAGCAGCGGCGGCGGCTCTTGCAGCCAACTCGTTGATCAGCGAATCGTCTCCCGTTCGGCCGCCTCCTGGTACTGCTGCTGTCGCCCCTCCCGGTTGAGCGCCGTCAGAGGATGTGCCTGCAGGAGCTGCCGCTGCTGTAGAGGTTGAAGGCGAGCTGCGTCTTGGGCTGGAAAGGTCTGTCGTCTTGCCGGCGGAGGTGCTCTCAATGGCACTCAAGACCAGGGAGACATTCGTACTACGTACGTAGGACGCCTGCGGCGACCCCCACAACGGCGGGCGAATGTTGAGCCGTCCTTGCTTTGTGCAGCGGCGAATGACGCGGGGAAGAAGGTCGAGGGTCTTGGGGTCCACCGGCTTCCCGCCGTTGGCTGCGACGAGTGCCGAAAGGAAACTCTGGGAGACCGCCCAACGGCCAGCCTCCACGGTAAAGAGTGGCGATGATGCAAACTCGAAGGATTCGGGAACGACCAGGGGGCACTTGGAGAGGAGGGCGCTCAAGTCCGCCACACCTTGCAAGGTGCCAAGACCTAAGGTAGAAAAAAACGTAGACCACTCCTCGGAAGTTGCGCCGTGACTGTCGGCCAACGCGCGCAGGGCGTCGTCCTCGGTCGAAGGCAGCGTCATGGAAGAGTTGTGAACCGGTCCCATGCTCACGGGCAGGCCAAAAAGGGCGACGAGATGTGCATCAAGGGAGGGAAGCCGCGGGGCGACCGGAGACCTCGTCTCACCCTGGGGCGGGGGATCGTCGGAGGCCCTCGAGCCGTCACCTGGCTGCTCAGAGAAGAAGGTGGCGGCAAGAGGTGCGGCACTGAGTGGAAAAAGATCATCGACCATGTCATCTTCAACACACCAATCAGGCAACCCGAGGTGCTCCATGGCTGCTCGGTCTGCATCGGTGATTGCAGATGTCCGCTCGTGCTGCAGATGAAATCGTCCACGACAGCACATCTCAAGTGCGGACACGACATTGACAGCGATGAGACAACCATGGCCCAAGCGTCCCGTGAAAATTTAAATGAACATGATTTCCTGCGATGCACCTTAAGTCAAATGATAATTTTAATTTCAACATGACATGCAAATTAGTATCTTTTGCATGTTATTGAAGATGACATGTGACTTGTCGAAATGGCGAAACGACATGAAAGTGATCAAATGTTCAAAAACATGTTGTCTGTATCGTCATGTTCATCATAGTTTCTCAGAGATGAAGTTTGACCAGGAAGCGAGGGAGCTGAATCAGGACGTGCATGCCGCGATGTCTCGCTCCACCCGATAAAGTTACTGCTGCGCATGACTGCATGATGCGTAGAAGCATGAGATCCCTGAGCTGACCTGACCTCAACCTCTTCACGACGCACAGGTGCTGCTACTTGAGGGCTGCGCCGACGCACCGCTGCTCCATCCACAATCGCTTCCATGACCCGGAGCACTCACGTCTACATTTTACACCCCCAATGAGCATGGGCACCCCACCTGTGTGCCGTCGGCACGTGGCTGCGCCGACACATGGTCGACCACCGCTGCAGTCAACAGTCTCCTCGGTCGCTGTGCTACCGCTTCTTCATGGTGCAGGCGTATCGCCCTCGGCAAGTCACCATTCACCTCCTGCGGACTCGATTCGGAATTCCTCCTCGCTGTCGCTGACTGCAGCACGTCGGCCCGAAGGCACGAGGTCGCTATCCAGCCGCAAGCGCCGCCTGGGGTCGAGCACGCCACTCGCGCTCCCCGGTGCTCAAAGCAGCGTTCCGGGACCAGTTCAAGATGGAGGAAGCTCGGGCGCACCTAGCATGCCTTCCTCGCCTTCAAGCCAGGTACTCAGCGACAGCGTGACCAATTTAGAGGATCACAGCGACACGGAGGAAACGGCTGACAACGAGGCTATGCCGGAGGACGTCGCTGCGATGCAGGAGGTTCATGAAACCGCTGAGGCGCTGGTTGCCAAGGTCGTCGGTACCACTGCCGAGCGCGCCAAGATCAAGGTAGTGTGGAAGAGCCGGCTGATGCGCGAGATCACGGCCAACATGCCCTTTGGCTCGAACGACCCTGACGCCAGCTCCAAGACCAAGAGAGAGGGCGGAAAGGCGAAGAAGTGGATCCATTCCCATCGCATTTACCACCTGTTGGCAGACTTCTTGGGCAACGCCGTCGTGTTACCAGCGGCCGGCGACAACGACGTCGATGTCGACACAGAGGTCTTCAAGCTCCTTAGCTGTCTAAACGAGTCGACGCCACTCTACCTGCGGGCATTTTTAGAGAGCCGCCGACTCGGCCATGCGGTCAGCGGCGGTACACGGACGGTTCAGATGTGCACTGTCGTTAACGACATGAAGCCGCTCGGTCACCTGTTTGCCCGAGTGCGTCTCCCGCTGAGATTGGGCGGTGGCAAGGTTTGTCCTGACTGCAGTTCTCGCGGCGACGAGTTCCGAGCGAAGAGCTCTGCCAATATTGCTGCGGAGCAAGGCCGTGTGCGGGGGACACATTGCGGCAACCCGATGCGGGACCTATACGTCAATGACTTCAGAAAGGACGGCCTTGCCAATGCTCGAGCGGAGGGCGAGAGGCCTCGCTCCAACGCTGCGGTGACGGAGCTCATCATGTGCGCCTTGTACCGCTTCCTCGTGCTTCGCCACGTGCCCCTTGCGGCTCCGTCGCGTCAGGCTCTTCGGACAGCGACTGAGATAAGCGACATCAAAAGCGACTTCCTGCGATACTGCGTGTACGCCTTCAGCTTCATGACGCTCGCCCGCCCTGTCACAACGCTCAACCTAAGGCACAAGGACATCTTAACGCCCCAAGTCCGGTCGCCGGTGAATAGTGCCTTCCTGCGCAAGTACGTTGGCGTGCCTCGGCTCATTTTGTTCATCTCCCTCGCGGTATGTCACCCGGGCGTCGACATGGATCACTTGCGCTGTCGTCCGGTCACCAGTCGTTCAGTCACATTCTAACTCGGGCTGTTTTCTACTGTTTCATGTTCCGTAGATTTGGTCACTTCAGGTACATTGACGTTGTCAGCCGTATCTGCAAGACCGGCACTACGCCTTCTGACGTGGTCACCATACGTTTTTTCAGTTACTACGCCACTGTGACCAAGACGGACCGAGCAGTGGCGGGAGACCTCACTGTCGTTAGATGCCCCGACGGGTGGTGCAACATTCCTGCATTGTACGGTGGCCTGCTCGGCATCCAAGGTGATGACGGTTCTTCTCAGCCGTTCCATGCTAACTTCCATGAGTCGCTGCTCTTCACCAAGCTCGGAGCGAGCAAAAGCGGCGGCAGCACCGACACCGGCGAGATGCTCGCAGACGGCGCACTTGGTAACCGTCTTGTGCTTGACTGCGCTGACCTGGGGACGGAGGTGACCCAGGGAGTCGTGCTCAATGGGCCGTATGGGTTTCGACGTGGTGGCTCCCAATACCTCCTAATGGAGTTGGGGAACATTGACTTGGTGATGCGGCTAGGTGGCTGGACCAGCAAGTCGGACAGCTTCTTGCGCTACATCTGCAACCTGACCATCCGTGGCTCGTGGCTGACGACACTCGAGACGTGTCCTCTGGACGAGGTGGTGCAGATTGCTTCCGAAACCGTGCGGTCACACAAGGATTGGGTAAGCCGCTTGAGCAGAGCCACGGCGGATCGGCTATGGGATTCCGCTGACATTGCCGCGGCAAAGGCTGCTTCCGAAGATGACGGCCTGAAACTGCTGACGAGCATTGTTTCAAGTGTCTTTAGAACTCTGAGGTACGGCCCTGCGATGTAGCGTACGTCGTTCATGCGCAGTAGCTTCTCTGTATTGCCTCCTCCTGTCTCTCTTCTTTGTTGCGCATCAGTCATCGGTCCTGTTGTCAAGGTCGGTTCCACGGCTTCTGGTAGACACTCCTGTTCGGTACAAAACTTCTTCATGATTTGGAACCAAACGGCGTGCTACATGACACAATTTGCAGGTCCATATTTTCATGACATAACAAGCGGGCATGTGCGAGGAAAAAATGAATGACACGTCTGTCAAGCAGTCATGATGTTGTTAATATTCTGTTCGTCGTATCATGGCATTTATCCATATCATGTCGTTCTTGAAGCGGAAGTGTCTCTGCTCGAGGGGGCACAGAACCCCCCGGATCCGACACCGTGTAAATCAGAGAATGGTAGCTCAAGGGCGGCGGAGCCACCCGTCTTCGCCGCCCACTCTGTCGTGCACTGCCTTGTACCGGTGAACAGAGCGGCGGCTCACCTTAGGTCGTCATGGACACAAACCGCGCTACGGAGGCCCGGAAGCTGCAGGAGCAGCGACGGACTGAACACTTCCAGCACACCCTCGTGACAACCTCTGCAGACATGGCGGGAATCTCCTCGGCTGGCCACCGCTCAAGCTTCTTCACAGCTGCTGTCGTCGAGCAAAGTACCCCTGCCTCTGGTGAAGTGCGGCGGTGAGGGATCTTGGACCAGGCGATGGTCAATGGGACGACCGCTTCTGCCCCAAAGGAGTCCGGCTCTGCCGCAGCGCTGGTTGATCGGCCACCACCTGTGCCGCTAATGGTCCTTAAGCGCCCTGAGACGACCCGCCCGGCTCTTTTGCGCATGTGCTCGTTGCGAAAGCTCTCTCATGAGCCGAGCGCATCTAAGGAACGTCTCGTGCGGCTGTTGACGGAAGACCTCCTTAACAGCGAGAACGGTCTTAACGGCCACGCGCAGGATTACTACTCCTTCCTTAGTGGTCGTGTCACTGAACAGCCGCACTTGCTGAACTTTCAAGTGGCTGTTCTTCCGCCCTCTCGCGCTCCTGCTCAACACCCAAGGGGAGCTTCTGCACCATCTAACGACCTGCACTCGACCCGCAGCGGCCAACGAGATCGCCGTGAGAACCTGCATGCAGGTGCAGCGCCCTCTTCGTCCGAGGTGGAGGCCAAAATCAGTGAGTTAGTTGGAGGTGATGCGGACTCTCTGGCTGTCCCTGCGTTTCGAGCGGCGTTCCAACAGCTGCACCAAGGCCAGATGAGGAATGCTCAAATGGACGAGCTAACTGTCAAGATGGACGACATGATGGGCGCAATTGAGGATGCACGAGGCGACGCACAGCGTGGCTTTCAGGACGTTCTTTGCCGTGTTGGTGCTGGCGTGGGCGCTGAGAAGAGCACGCTTCCTGCGACGGACGACAAGAGCGGTTACAGGGCCAAGAAGCGCCGCCTGCGTGATGTCGTTGCGGACGCGGCCTCTGCTGTACGACGAGATGGTCATGCAAGCGCCATCCAGGCTGATCAAGCGGCTGTCATGGGGACCCTGCCGATTGCGACAACTCACGATTTGTGCGCCGACACGTTCAAGCTTGCCGCAGAGATCATCACCGACATGCCCAAGAACGCTTCACTCGTCGTCGCACTGAACCACGTCATTGGCCTGTGTCACACACAGTGGGGCGAGAAAGGCCTGTTTGGGACACTCGCAGTTGTGCGAGCGTACACGGCGTGGTCAACAAGGGTGGCTTCCACTGGAGTTAACGCTAAGGCGCTGATCAATGCAGCTTTGACCAACGCTCTCAAGAACACCGTCGCTCGCGTCGAGGGCATCCTGCGGGTGCTTGTCTTCTTCGACGGATTCATCCCCGGCATTCTCGGTCCTGGGCCGTGCGGTGGTCGCACGGCACGAGCTGCTCAGGAGCTGGCGTTGAAGGAACCTGCTCAGACGACACTGCTGTACACAAAGATCCAGGAGCTGGGTGACGAGCTTGGAGGTGGCGCCGTGGACCTTGCACGGAAAGGACCAAAGCTGACTTACTCAGACCTGCGCGTCAAGCTGCTGCAGCGAGTGGCAAAAAAGCACACGCAGGCGTTGCCAGTGGCACCCCCGAGTCGCCCCGGTGGTATCCAGACAACACCTCTCATCCGACCCTGGATTGACTTCATGGTTTCTTCCATGCCGCAGCGGTACGGCAGTGCTTCATCTGCTTCGTAGCTGGATTTTAGACACCAGTTTCTTGAGATATGAATGTCGTGGTCATGTTCTCCGGGGCAGTGATCTTTTCAGTATCTCTTAAAAGGTGAAATGGCACTTAGCAATTCTACGTGACATGTCAAACATCGATTGCGAGATGCCTTGCGGACATGATACTTCCAGATTCATGTACTGCACGTCGTGCTCGTCAGATGACCTCCGCCTGACGTGGCATTCATTTTTCGTCGCCTTGCCCGCTTTGGACAGTCACGATCCTATAACCTGTCGCTTCCAGAATGCAGATGGAGTACAACGTCACCGAGGGCTTCAGGGCGTGTTACCTTAAGTGCCTCAAGCAACGAGAATGCTTCTGAGACACGGCGGCAGAACGAAAGAACATGTATCGCGTGCCATAGCGGCACGGCGTGTGCATCAGAGTACGTCCGTCGCAAGCGCGTGGCTCACCAGCCGTCTAGGCCCCTGCCTCCTCCACGCACTTAACCGATTTTCTGCTTGATCTTGCAGCCGTCGTCGTGGCGCTGGTACCCTCAACAAAGTCCATACGTGCTGCCGGTGATTTGAGGAGCTCACAACTGCCCGCCACCCCCACCACGTGCTCTTACTCTCCGTCTGGAGGTGTTGCCGCGCCTTTCAAGATGCAGCTAGCCCAGTAAGGGCGGCCTCGGTCTTGATCTTTCTTTTTGCAGGCACCCATAACCTCAAGCCGTTCAGGCGTACCGCCGTCGGCGACTGGATGGTTTACCAGTATCGCCCCCCTGCGTTCACCCGAAAAATCACTGATCCTTCCACAGTGGGCCCAGCGTGTCCAGGTGCTGATTGCTGTGCATTTTAGTATGCAGCGATCATGGCATACTCGGCAAAGTCTTCCGCAGCCTTTTTTGCCGCCGGCGCCCCGTTCGACGACCCGCGGCACCCGGTCGGCGTGGGCGCCAACCGATTGCACGACGTCTCACGGCGCCACAGCCTGACAAAGAGCATGACTGGCTACCTCGTGCACACCGCCGTGCCGTCCCGTAGCTTCGTCTGTCCATCTCGGTTGATAGTGACATGTGCCACGAATGCAGCATTAACTATAGAATCAATCACCGCGCACACACCGTCGTGATGACCAACGTCCACCCTCGCTTGTTATCTGTTTGGAGTGGGATGCCAATTCTTTACCGAGCGCGTTGGGCTTCCTCGCCTCACCTTACGTCCCTCATATGCTGGCGCTGCTCGCACCGATGCTCGGCACGCCCGCCCCGGCCGGCGCACACAGCTTCCCGACTAGGCACCTCTGTTCTTACGCACTCCATCTGCGCGTGCTCCCTCTGGCTCCCACACCCTGTACAATGCACGCCCGTCCCCCGCGCTCCCCCCTCGCGCCATTGCACCCGCTTCGACGCATCCTATGCCCGCGAGGCGCGCCGTCTGTGCCAGCTTGGCGCGCCGGGTACGCTCCACTTCGCTTGCTCTGGCTCACTCACTCCATTGCTCCCGCTCCGGCCTATCTGTGCCACTACACTCGTGTCTCACATAGTGCCAACGTGGCGGAAGCTGCGACGCGGCTCTGCCCCCACGATCCCCAATGGCTGAGTTTCGCCGCCCGTCGTGTCAGCCAAGGATTCGCCTGGACCTATGTGCTTGGACGAGCTGTGTCCAATAGTTTGGCATGCCTCTGTAGGTAACACTTGCCAGGGCAGCGGCGCTTCCATTGGGGCCTGCCCCAACGGTGCGTGGCACAACCCCAGGCCGCACTCCGCGCACCTCGCGAGCCACAGCGCGGCGCGCTCGTCGCCGCACCTCAACGGAGCGAATCTCTTTTGCCGCACCTGCTGCACCCCCGTGCGCTGCAGCGCCAGCCGCGTCCCCAGACGGCCCGTCTCCGCGTGGCACCGCATTGCAGTACCACGCGGGGCTCCGTGGTGCCCATGCAGAGGGGGACGCCGTGGCAGACGTAGCATCTCCTATATCAGGCGCGGCCGGCCGCCGGCTGGATGCCCCTTCCCACCCTTTCTTGCGGCCGCGTTCGTGTCCTGGCGCCAACAGCGAATGTATCGAACTGGCTGCTAGCTCCAACCCGGCTACAGTCTACGGAGATGAACCTCCCTGAGAAGCTATCGAGGTGCTGAACAATGTTGGTTTCCGTGTCCATGATTGTAGCGGGCGGGGGTGGGCGATGCCCCTGTGAAACGTGCAGCCGTCCCGTCATTCAATCCCCTCATTATTGTTGGCGCGCGAACAGGGGGAGCAACTGTCGACTGCTCCCCCCCTCGCGCCCCGGCACTTACGAGAGGCGGGGGAGTTGCAGAGTGTACTGCCGGTGCAGTACTTCCCCCGCTTCCCGGCGACCCACCCGTGGGTTGCACGCCCGGTGGGGGAGAGCACCGGCTGGAGCCCACCCCCGGCGCCTCTCCCCGCCCCAACGCCCGGGGCAGCAAGGCTGCGGCGGCGGCGGGGTAAGGCGGAATGAGCGCACCCGGACGTGCCCGCCTCGCAGGCGGCGGTGCGTGTGTGTGCGGTGGAGGGTGGCGGGCGCCATAGGCTCCATAGGAAGAGCCTGCCTGGCGGCGGTCGGTGGACCGGACCGATCGACTCAGGAGGCGAAGCGAGTGGGGCGCCGAGTGAGGGCGGGCGCCGTCCTGTGGGGGTATAAGAAGGGACACGCGCGGGGACTAGCCCCGAGCGGCAGACGAGAGAGACAATACACACCTTTACCCCTGCGCCTGTACTCACCCTACTGGTGCTACCGTGCCCGCGCTGACCCGCGCGCACTACCGGGACAAGGACAAGACAACAATTATGGCAGTCACCGGCGCATTTTCTGGAAGCGACGCGACCGCCAAGAGTCCGGCGGCACCTACCGCAGCATGAAGTAGCAAATGACGCAGCCTGGTCCAATTATGTACTACGCCAACAAAAGATGTGAAGAGGCGCGTCTCAGAGTGCCTCTCGTGTCAAAACTGACGAGAGCAAATCCGCCGCCCACCATCTCCGCATGCGGCCGCCAGGTCAAAAGTGTACTGCGCCTACAATAAGAGCCGCGTGAGCTGTGCTTGAGAGCCTTCTCGCTAAAGATCCGGGAGCGTCACAGGAACCGAGACCGTGCTAGTGTTCATCTGAGCCGCTCTTTATTCTTCCCAGGGCATAGTCCTTGTATCAAAGCGGAGCCGCCATACGAAATAGACGCATCCCGGTCGGATTGCTCCTCAAGAACTGACCCTTTCAACACTACGTGTGGAGACAGCTGAATTGATTCCTGGCGTCAGCGTCCGCCGCACGTCATCCGCTACCGTCGTAGCGAGAGCGGCGTACCCTGAAGTCTACAATCATGCGTGCCAGCAGACGGCGCGTGCCAAGCACCACCACATCATTGTGTAGCCCCCAAATGACTTCAGCTGCGTCCCCCGCTGAGCTTTGCTGTGCCGTTCGCGGAAGCCGCAGTTTTGCTGCACCAGCACTGAACAGAATTGGTAGAGGACGCTCATAGCCCTGCCAGAAGCACAAGCCTATGAGCAGTAGCCCGACAAATCGACCTTGCTTCCATATGTGCTAGTATGAACAAGAATCCTCAGTTTTCTCAGACACGCAGAGCTTCGATACGACGAACGCTTTGAAAAGTTGCGTATGAAGAAGTGGCCGTCACGATGGTGGTAGAATGACAGAGGTCTCCTGGTCGCCGCGACGATAGCGGCAGAGCCAGTGTCCTGAATGCCATGCTAAGATAAACTCTGCTTGCTGTTGTTTTCGGCCAGCTGCTGTTCACATACGTCTTGACGAACAGCCGAGACGCAGACATTCGCGGGTGTACCCCTTCTGGGGATGGAAGCGACCACGAATCTTTCGGAAGGCTCTGCTGCCCCTCTTGAGGCCACCACAGAAACGGTCTCAGCTCTATACGTCCAGCGCCGCGAGCCCCCACGCGGTGCCCACCTTGGCCGCCTTGAAGAACCGGGCTCAATCTGATCCTTCCAAAGAGAACCTCTGGCCTGCTGATACTCGCAAGCAGCTGCATGGCAGGAGCGGCCCGTCACGATTCTTCAATTAGATGATACACGTTTGTACCCCCGAGCGCCAAGAGGCCACAGCCACATGCTGACCCTCACTCGCTGTCTACAGCTGGCCACTTACCGAGTCAGTTTGGCACAGAGCGGCCGCTGCAAATACCGAAGTCGCCGCACAGGGGTCATTGCCCACTATCTCTCTCCCTTCGTACCATCACCGCTACTTGGTGAGTTCCAGTTACAACGCGTGCTCAATAGCTTCCAGATGCGAGGATGCCCCAACTGCCACACGTTTGACGGGTGAGTCGCAGGTACGCGCCAGTATCGCTTTGGCAACAGCCTGGGGCACATCGACTGCGCCTGGCCTTTTGCAACCATCTTGGCCGCAGCGTATTCTTCTCGAGCCAGAAAGAGATCATTGAAGGCGCCTTCTCGTACCCTCACTGGCGCGCAGATAGCTCACGTGCGAACACTGCTGCCCAAGAGCCCAGCGAGTTGGTGTTACCACAGAACTGAATGTTTGTGTCACTTTCAGTCATATATGTAAGGCCCCGTGCTGTACATTCGATGCTTTCGGCCCTGCTCATCACCTCTACGACGAACTGAGAAGTACAATCCATCTCATGAGCACCTCCCCAGTCTTCATGGACCCGCCGTCGCAGGCGCACCACAGGTCAATTGCCTCCGCGTGCGTCCGAGTGACGAGCGACATTGTACGTGCAAAGGGTCCAAAACGCTGCAGGGATCAGCCCACGCGCCAAAACATATCGTGTGTAGCTCACTGCTGAAGGCGAGCTTGCGGCCATAATAACAGGTTGGCAAGTTCTCGTGCTTGCAGCGAAAATGACATGTTTGCACGTTCTCGAGAGCATCCTTCAGGGTCTTTCGTCCATACGCACTCGTGCTGCAGCATCGATATTGGCCGCGGGTGCATACGATCCGGTAGTAGTTTGCCGCTGTGATGATGTAGTGGTTCCTTGTCTCGGTCTCGCCTGCGTCAGCCTAGACCAGTAAAAGCAGGGTACTACAGGTGCCCAGGAAGTTGCCGCCATGTAACTCTCTGTGATTGACTCCATGTTCGTTGAGGTTCTCTGGAGAAGACTAATAAGAGTCGTATCGTATCGCGCCCAGCAGCGGCTAGCTGCCTCACCTCATTACGGAGTGCATAACGCACCCTTCCACATGCATTTTTCTCTTGTCTCACTGTCTACCCATTACCACACTCTTCCTTCGCAACATATGCAGTCATTCAGCAAGGCGCGGTGAGCGACTGAACGACTAGCTGTAGAGAAATACCCACGGCGGGATTGAGAGATGCTCAAAGGCCCTTTGCAAACTTGGCGCAGAAGGCAGGTGAACAGACAAATAAGCGCGTCTTGTATAGACATCATCATCTGCAGCTGAGCTGGATCTACTCGATCTATGGACGATTCTGACAGTTTAGAGCCGTCGCCTTGTCAGCGTCAGCCTCCAGCCATGAAACGGAATAACTTCTACGTCAACTACACACATCACAGGAACTTCAGACAAGTTTTATTGAGAGGTCATCGCCCCCAAAGACGTGGCACGCTCCAGTTCTTCTGGCATACAGTGCTCTAACTGATATCCGATTGCCAGTGCAAGACACTCGCAGGTCAGATGTCTGCGCTGTGCTTCACGGCAGCGAACCACATACCCGCAGGACTCGCTCTCTCCACGGGGGCACCAGCGCTTGAGTAGCGTCTCGAGCTCGAGTTCCAGAAGGCCAGTACGTCTGTTATTGAAATCTGTTCACCATACGTACTTGCCTACGTGCCGCTGACCCTGACGCGGTCGTACAAGCAGGGCCGCAAATCTACTAGCGTGGCTGTCGGCTGCAGTCGTACAGACCAACGAAGTCAGGAGCGGAAGGCACACATCGCTTACGCCTCGGACACAAAGACAATTCCTGACTTGGAAGACGTCGTTGACTGATGAGGATGGCCGCCATTGCTAGCACCAGTCGGTTTTCAGAAAGGCTTCACTGTCATGCTTTTTGTGTGGTTCTCTTTTCTGCTCGTTGCGTGACGCACCACTTGGAGCAGCTGTCAGATGTTTCTTTTTGAATGGAACGACCGAAGCAGAGCGGTGAGAACCGCCTTTGACACATCATATGTCACGCGGATGCCGGCAGCCTCGAGCGGAAACTGCCCGTCCTCGATTCTGATGCTGGGGCTGGGCTGCTCATTCAGGCAGCACAGTCAGTCAGCACCACTGTTCACGCCTGCTCACCATCGCTGCGTTGCCTGTGTTGTCTCCTTCTGTCCGGTCTTAAAGGTTCCAGCACATCTCATGATCCTCGGAGAATCAGACAATTTCTTTTCTGCAAATATGTCTCATTGGTTTGCTAAGGTGACCTTTTCGTCGTCAAGGACATGTCCTGGACGTGTGCCAAAGTCATTCGCAAGATCTCACGTCCTGGAAGTGTGAAAAATTCGCTGGCAAGATCTCATGAGACTGCGTATGCCACGTGATCCGTCAAGAAGAAGATGTCACATGATGCCCTGTTCTTCATGTCTGTTCGTCACGCGCAGCCAACTGGCACCTACCACGTGCGAGTGAGAAAACAAGGAAGAGTACAAGGAAGTGAAGGAACACTCTATGACATCACTAATACGGGCACCGCTCACATCAAAGGAACATGATCAAGTTCGTCATGGAACGAGAGAGCCTCGCGACTCACAGTCACCAGCGAGGTATCAAAAGTCTTGAGAAATAATGAGCCCAAGGAGCGCACTCGAGAGCATGCAACGTACACCATAGAAAAGGTAAAGACGCAGGAGAGAGTCACGTACGCCAGTTCCAGCGTCATACCTTGAGCCTTGTGAATGGTGAGCGCCCAGCCCAGCACTAAAGGCAGCTGCCGCCTGACAGGATTGGAGCTTGACGAATGGGAAGAGCTGTGACCGGCAGCGTCGCCAGTCACAGTGGCGGCCATGAAGTTGGTCCTGGACACAACTATACGTCGCAAAACTCCTGATGGCAGCTTGAATTCTACCATTGGAAGCTCCTCCGCTTCACCTTGAGCGCCACCCGACGCTTGGAAGCCAACGACAGTTCCACGGCAACCAGAGCAAACCCCGTGCCGGTGAAAGTAAACATTGGACACAGCCAGCACAGCGGCATTCAGGCACAAGACAAGGCTGTCCGGCGCAGGTGTCAATGAGTCGAGCACCACCCGAGCTGCATCTGAAGACAGCCGTCCGCCAAAATTCTCGGCCACGTACGTGATTGTGCGTTTGCCCAGGGCGCCTAGACGATGCTGGTTGTGCCGGCGAGCCTCTTCAACTGTGGCATACAGCGACACTGCATCTACGGGGGCGACGCCGTCCACGACCCTCGATTGTAGGGCCAGCACGTCCGCCTCGGTCAGCTCCGCGCGCCTCAGGCGCCGCAGAAGGCCGAGGTAGCTAGGGTCCCCGCCGTGACGGTGCGCCGTGGCTAGGACAACCGCACGCTTGCCGAACAGGGCCTTCCAGACCACAGCACGGAAGGAAAAGCTACCCTTGAACACTCCCTGGCCAGCCACCGGAGCGAGCTGCACAAAGTCGCCACAGAACAGCACCGTCAATCCGCCCATTGGAGAGGTGGGCGTGGAGCGGACAAAGCGGCACAGGCCATCAATAGCGTCCAGCAGAGTAGCGTCGAGCATCGAAATTTCGTCGATGACTAGAATCCGAGCCGCTCGAATGCGTCGGCGTGCTGGTACAGGAAGCAGAGCGGCAACGTCAGAGGGCGACGCGCCCGTGGCAGCGGCCGCCACAGCACTCGGAACCAGCCCAAGCCACGAATGCAGCGTAAGTCCCCCCAAGCAGCAGGCCGCGATGCCCGTTGTTGCGCACATCCCCATGAAGGGGTCCATCTCCACGAGGTGTCGTTTGACCGTCTTCAGCAGAGTTGTCTTTCCTGCCCCTGCGTCGCCCGTCACGAAAACGCTTTGCTTCTGCAGCAACAGAGCCAACACACAAGCGGCATACGGGTCGCTCGGTGGCAGACGCGGTTGCGCTTGGCCCAAACGGGACCGCCGTTGGCCTTGGGCACGGCCAACCGAGGGAGCACCAACGCCTCTAGTCCTTCGCGTAATAGGTGTGCTCACTCTTAGCACAGCTCCAGCGTCGCTCTGCGAGCGACTATCTCCCCATCGCTGGGGAGATGACAGCGCTGCGCCCCGCGATGAAGCGCCCTGATCTCTGGATGCGGTTAAGACGGCACCAGAAGATGCCCTATCCGATCCGACTCGAATGGGCCGAGCCCCTGTGGGAAGCCGAAGCGCAGGAGCCACAGAGCGCGCCATCTCTGTGGTAGAAAAGCACTTGAGGAAGACTGAGGTCTTGCACATAGAAATCAGGGCTACAAGCCCGTTTTGGTCTGCCACATGGGCGACGTCAAAGACCCGGCACTCACGACCGGCACGTGCGCGCACCGCACGCTCCGTAGTGCGCATAGACGTAGCCACCCGTAAGGATAGTGAACGCTGCTGAGCAGCCCTAGCCACCCAGCTAGCGGCGCCATCAGCAGAGTCAAACGCCATGACCTCCAAGCCGCCTTCTCGCCAGACATGTCGGGCCAGCGCTTGACGACCTTCACGGCTGGGGAGATCCACAGCGCACACGAGCGACGCGGACAGCGTACCCGGCCACCGGCATCCGATAAAAGGGGCATAGGCCGGTGACATAGAGGTGGACTGCGGGAGTGAATCCATTGTAGCTGTTCTGGCTCGCTGCTCCTACTGCACGTGCGCATCGTACGCCGCACGGAGCCATACGGCCCTACTTGCACGCTCTCACGCCGAACCAGGTTGCAAGAATGTAGGACACTCGCAGGAACATGCCATTTACTTCATGTGACGTGAAGAACACCAGCATCCTTTGCAACATGACAATGATGAAGACGCACATGATTGTTCGGTTCAAGCGATCATGTCTGGTCGAATCAGGCTCACCGTCAGCAATGGGCCCGGTGGGCCCGAAATATAGGCCTGCCTCTGGGCCCCGGGCCAAACGCGCGAGACACTGTTGAAAATGAGGGGTAGACTCCGCTGGGATCGGTACCGATCTTACCAAGATCCCTTCCCCCCCCACGATTCTGACAGGAGTCCCGCGGGAGGCGGCCGATTCCACCACGAGGAAGGAGGCGGCGATCCTCCAAAATGTGGCGGATCAGCAGAAGTTGACTGAAAGCGCGTACGCGAAAACACCCTGGCCTGGAGTTGTGCTGTGAGCGAAGACCATCTATTTGAGTAAGTTCCGAAGCATTATTTAGAATTGAAACATGCCGCGTCGCGCTTCACTTGGCACGTGGCTATATTTTTTATGTACTGCATTGGTTTTTATTTTCATGTCCCTCCGGGCGTGGCGCGCGCGCCCGAGCCGTCCGCCCCAGAGCGCGTCGGCCCCCACCCAGCGCAGTGCTCACTAAAGCCAGGCTCGTGACAAGGGCCGATTTCTTGTCTCCGTCCAGGTGAGAATAGGACACGGCT
>ENA-ORXM01001912-ORXM01001912.1-marine-metagenome-genome-assembly--contig:-NODE-1912-length-26573-cov-4.457956_pt1 | contig 26573 bp, 24 predicted proteins | sample MGYA00237867_ERZ511480 | MGnify/ENA primary metagenome ERZ511480 (study PRJEB26309, sample SAMN06266103) | marine metagenome | isolation source: Algal blade | place: United Kingdom:Sidmouth, United... | reverse complement strand
AACTCGATCACGGGTCGGTCAGCCGCGCAGGCAAACGCAAGGGCCGCGAACCCGCGATGCTGCACCCCGAGGATGCGGCGGCGCGCGGCATCGCGGAGGATGATATCGTCCGGGTCTTCAACGGCCGGGGTGCCTGTCTCTGCACGGCAGTCCTGAGCAAGACGATCCGCCCCGGCGTCATTCAGGTCAGCACGGGCGCGTGGTACGACCCCGAAACCCCCGGCGACCCGTCATCCCCGTGCAAGCATGGCAACCCCAACGTCCTGACTCCGGATCGCGGTACGTCGCGGCTGGGGCAGGGACCGACCGCCCATTCCTGCCTCGTGGAAGTCGAGAGATACGAGGGCGAGCCACCCGCCGTCACGGCCTTCGATCCGCCGGTGATCGTAAGGCGACCGGGGGAATAGCCTCTATATGAACTGTCGGTATTCTGGGGTGCGTATTGATCTTTCGGTGATGGCAATCGTACTCATATATTCGATTTAGCCGGTTGAATTATGACCTCCAAATACTCGTATCGATAGATCGTACAATTCACAGGTTGTAAATAGTTGGACTCGGTTATCCCGGTCGTTCAGTATCGAATTGATAGTGTTTGCTCAGGGGGCTGGGGAGATGAATTGTGCGTCGTACTGAAAATCAACCTGTCGTTCGGTGTATCGTCTGTGCGCTGATACTTCTCACGCCTGCTTCGTTCGTTCTTACGCCATCTGCCGTACAGGCACAGGTTGCCTGCCCTGACGGCAGTGTCCCCCGCCGAGATGCTCGCAGGACAGGAGCCGACGGACAGAGCCGCCGCATAGACGAGGCCGAGGCTCGGGGCCGTATCTTCAGGAGACGCTTCCCCGCAGCGCGTGGACGTGCATACGTCACGGCTGCAACGGCCTGTGGTTCTGGAGCGATCGCGACCGCTTCCGGCGTTGCGGTAGGCAGCGATTCGAATGCGGGTGAGGTGATCACAGACCGTACTCGCAGACCGCGTAGGTATGGCGAGCGATTTGGTGTAGATGATGAACGCAGCGGGAACGTCGCCATCGGATCCAGAGCAAACTCTTCTGGGCTCACCGGTTTCAATACGGCTACGGGATTTGCCGCGAATGCATCCGGCAATGGCGGAGCGAACATCGCGGTCGGGGTCGCCGCAAATGCCTCCGGCCATGCGACCGATAACATCGCGATCGGCGAGAACGCGCTGGCGAATGGTGCCGGGGGAGGGGGGCTGGCCGTCGGCGCGGGATCGTCGGCAACCCATACGAATGCCGCCGCTTTCGGTAGCGGTGCGATGACGGTACGGGACGGGCAGCAGGTCTTCGGAACCGCCGACAATACCTACACCTTCGTCGGCATCGGGTCCGCCGCGAGCGAGGCCGCTCAGAATGGATCGATCGGCGTCGTGACGACCGATGCGGGCGGCAATCTCGCCGTCGACTCGGAAATCCTCGGCACCGTGTCGTCGCTCGGAACCCGGCTCACTGCGAACGAGGCGAATGATCGCGCTCAGACATTCGGTATCATCGTGACGCTTGGCGGCGTCATTGCCAACGGGCAGGACATTGCAGCCGTCGAAGGCACGGTAGCATCCAATACCGGGGCGATCCTATCGAATGCCACGGGTATCCAGACCAATACCGATGCCATCACGGGGATAGCGGTCGATGTATCGTCCAATACCGGGGCGATCACGACCAACACTGCGGGCATTCGAGCGAACGATCAGGCAATTTCACGAGTGACAACCGATGTGGCGACCAACCGTGCGGATATCGCGACCGGCATCGCGGAGACGAGCCTGAACAGGGTGTTCATTTTCGATAATGCGACGGGTATCGCCTCGAATGCCACAACCATCGAGACGAATGCGAACACCATTGGAACCGTTGCCGACACGGTATCCTCCAATACCGGATCGATCCTGACGAATGCGACCGCCATCCGGTCCAATGGTGCCGCCCTTGCGGGGGTGGCCACAGAAGTGTCGGTCAACCGTGCCGACATCGCGATGGGTCTTCGTGAGACGAGAGTGAACACGACGGCGATATCCGACAACGTCACGGCGATATCGGCCAATACGGTGAATACACTGGCCAACACGACGCGACTCACGACGGTGGAAGGGGGCGTGGCGGCCAATGCAGATGCCTCGGCATCGAATGCCATGGCGATCACGGGCAACACGACGGCTCTCATCGGCCACGAGACGAGATTGCAATCGACCGAACTGGCGGTGACGGGGCAGGCGAACCGGATCGGCGCGCTGGAGTCCTCGCTCTCGGGTGTAAGAGACGACATCGACGACCTGCGGGCCGGTGTCGCCATGTCCCTCGCGCTGAATTCGATCCCGACCGTCGACGGCAAGCAGTTCTCGCTCGGGTTGGGGTTCGGAACCTATGAGGGCGAGGCGGGCTTCGCGACGAAGGCCACCGTGCAGTTCTCGCCGAACGTCGCCGCAAGCTTTGGTGTGAGCATGGATTCCCGCAGGAATGTCGGGGCCGCAGGGGGTATCGCGTTCGGTTTCTGACCGGGCGATCCACCGGCGTCGGGCGACGGCGCGTGTGTCACGGGATCACGACTATTTCGCCCTTGTGCTCCTTGTCGATGAAGACCTGCTGCGCTTCGCGCAACTTGCCCTTTGCACTCCCCCGCATTCGCCATCGACATCACATCGGGGGGCATCGGCTTGCGTAGATCACGTGGGATGAAGTACACTCGCATAGGGTGAAGCGGCGGCCGGTATACGGTTCGAGCAAGTCCCTATCGCGTAATCGAGTCAGTGGTACGGTTTGGAACGATGGTCGATTATCGAGCGGATGTACGGTTCGGATATGGCCCCTTCGCGAAAGGGGGCGATGTCGCTCCCTTTGCGATGCCGACTGCACCCGAGGCGCGCTTTCCGAACCTGACGCCGAGCAACGAGACGGTTCCCGTCGTCCTCCTTGGCCGCGAACATTACGTGTCGTTCTCCGATGCCGGGGATTCCGAAGGCTACGAGAAGGCGGTCGCGCATTATTATGCCGATAATCATGCGCGCTATCGCTCCGATGCCCTCGAAAGACTGAAGTTTTCGGCGCGATCCGATCACGGTTTCTTCGAGAGGCTCGTCTACTTCTGGGAAAATCATCTCGCGGTCATGACGAGCAACAAGACAACGTACACCATCATCATCGCCGGGTACGAGAACGAGGCGATCCGGCCCCATGTCGACGGCTATTTCCGCGATCTGGTCACGGCGGCGGTCACGCACCCGGCCATGCTGCTCACGCTGGACCAGCATGTCTCGATCGGCGAAGCGTCCCCGGTGGGCTTCGTCATGGGGCGGGGATCGAACGAGAACCTTGGTCGCGAGTTGCTGGAGCTCCATACGCTCGGCGTGGATGGCGGGTATACGCAACAGGACGTGGAGCAGCTTTCCGGCCTGCTGACCGGCCTGACCGTGAGTTACAGGAAGGGCAAGTCGGAATTCTACTACTCGATGTCCCAGCCCGGTTCCTTCGAGGTGCTCGGCAAGACCTACGGGGGGTGGCTGAAATCCCGATCGGATATCGTCGAGGCGATCCACGATCTCTGCGTCCATCCCGCCACGGCCCGGCATGTCTGCACCAAGCTCGCCCGGCATTTCATCTCCGACACGCCGCCGGAGGCTCTGGTGGCCGATATGGCCGCGCGGTTCGTCGAGACCGAGGGATATCTGCCCGCCGTCTACGAGGTTCTGACGGCCTTCGACGATCCGGCGTACCGGATGGCGAAGGTGAAGACCCCCCTCGATTTCGTGATATCCGGACTGCGCGCGTTCGACGTGCCGGATATCGCCTTCGCCAGGACTGCCGAAGCACCCCTCGGCCGACCGGCGATGATGATGGCGGCGCCGGATATGGGTGGCACACCGGCCTTGCCCGATCTTACCATCGGTGCGCTCGATGCGCTCGGGCATCGGCTGTGGGGATCGCCGGGGCCGGATGGCTGGCCGGATCGCAATGCCGACTGGCTGCACGGGGTCGGCCTGACGCAGCGCATGGCATGGGCCTCCGAAGCCGCGCTGTTCGCCACCGGCTCCGCACAGGCGTTTCTCGAAGGGGCGCTCGGCGATCTTGCCTCCGTCAAGACCCGTGCCGTCGTGGGGGGGGCGAATTCGGCACTCGAAGGCGTGACGCTCGCTCTGATGTCCCCCGAATTCAACAGACGTTGAGGAGCCGCGACATGACACTGACACGACGAGGCCTCCTTTCCGCAGCGGCGTGCTGTGCCCTGCCCATCGACCTGATGGATCGCATGGCTTTTGCCGCGTCGCCGGGCGACAAGCGGCTGGTCATCATCATGCTGCGGGGCGCGATGGATGGCCTGCATCTGGTGCAACCCTACGGCGATCCGGCTTTCGCGCGTCTGCGGCCGGGCCTCTCATCCGCACCCGACAGTCCGGAAATGACGCCGATCGACGACCGCTTCGCGCTCTACTCGCCGGACGGACAGGGCGGTATCCACGATCTCTGGAATGCCGGTGAACTCAGTTTCATGCAGGCCGTGTCCACGCCCTACCGCGATGGGCGCAGTCATTTCGAGGGGCAGGATATTCTGGAGACCGGCGGCACGGTCGCCGGTGAGCTGCGGGATGGATGGCTGCCGCGCCTGTTGTCCCTGATCCCCGGTGCGCGCATGGAGGATGCCCTGACGCTGTCGGCGGGGGCGATGCTGCTGGGCCGGGGAATGCCCTCCGTACCGAACTGGTGGCCCGGTTCCGCGCTGAACGAGGATGCGATCCTGATGGGCAAGTTGCAGGCCCTCTACGGCAACGACGATGCTTTCGCGATGGCCGCAGCCGAGGCCATCCGCCTGAGCGGTGGTGCGGGGGCGACCTCGGAACCGGGGGCGATCTTCGAGCGGGTTCTCGCGCGGACCGCCGCCGACATGCTGAACGAGGATGTCAGGATCGCAGCCTTTTCGATCGGCGGGTGGGATACGCATTACAATCAGCCCAAGTCGATGTCATGGCCCATCCAAGGGCTGGGTCACGCTCTGACCGAGTTGAAGCAGACCCTCGGCCGCAACTGGGACTCGACCGCCGTTCTGTGTGTCACGGAATTCGGTCGCGGCGTGCGCGAGAACGGGGTCGGCGGAACGGATCATGGCACCGGCGGCCTCGCGGTCCTGTCCGGTGGCGCGATACGCGGAGGCCAGATCTTCGGTGACTGGCCGGGATTGGGCGACGGCGATCTGCTCGACGGACGCGACCTGCGGCCAACGGCGGATATCCGCAGCTATATCGCGCTGCTGTTCCATCAGATGACGGGTGCACCCTTGTCGGCCATCGAACGCGATGTATTCCCCGGCCTGTCGGTCGATACGAAGACACCCCTTATCTGAGAAATCTCGCCGACGGGGCGCGTCGGGCATGACTGCGCGTTCGCGGCGATGTCTTTACGAATCGTTAACCATCCAGCCTTACCAATCGGGGTCGGGAGGCTGATGCCATGCCTAGGATCATCGTGCTGGATGAAGACAGATCGCGCAGCGGCTTTCTGAAGGATGCACTCGTTTCCATGGGGCATACCGTCGACTGTACGCAAAGCGTGCCCGAATGCCTGACCCTGCTGAACGACCGTGACTGCGACCTGCTCATAACCGACTTCTTCACCACCGCCAAAGGACAGCTCACGCCGGTCAGCGGGGCGACGCTCATCATCGCCGTGCGGTATTGCGAAGCGGTTCCGAACGGGCTGAACGTCGATCCATCCATGCCGATCATCGCGATGAGCGATCCCGTATCGGGCGCGGAGAGCACCGACCCTCTCGACTTTTGCGCCGCTCTGGGAGCCAGCAACACGATCCGAAAACCGTTGAGGATCGGAGAATTGCAGCGCGTGATCGACGAAGCCCTGTGTGCCTAGAGTATCCGTGATGACCAGGGATGGTTCAGTGGGGCGCATGTGCCCCGATACATGCTTCGCCCGGCCGGGACGGTCGGAAGCCGCATGGCTTCCCCGGTCCCGGTCGATACGATTTTTCACGCGAAAGGATCGACGGATCCGATCCGCAGCCCCGAACGGAAGGAAACGATCTACTTGCTGGAGCGGATGAAGCGATTTTCCAGACACTCGATCATGACTTCGATCCGCTTGCGCTCGCGGGTGGTGGTCGCCTGATCCGCGAGATTCCTGAGCATCTGGTGCGCATGGAGGAACTGGGCTTCGCAGCTTTCCCGCGTGGTGCGGCAGCGTTCGAACGTCTGGTGCAGCGGAGAAGTTTCGTTGAGGTGCTGAGCGTGCATAGCCATACCGTCCCTGAGTTCACTTTAATGTCCGCTGTATGGAATAGCGAAGTTTCGTAAAATTAGTGCAAACGGGTGCGGTGGTCAGACCCGGTCATCGATCCGCTGCAACCGAAGTGAGACTTGAAAGCAATAGCTTAAAAAAACCCTACACGTCCTATTCAAACCTATGGAACGGGTAGACAGTACACGGTAATGCCCTGCACCGGGGCGCGTATGACACTGCTGAGATCACTATCCCAACCGACGAGATATTGCAGGGAGTGACTGCATGAGCCTGCAAGTCCAGGAACTGGATCAAAACGACGAGAAGCCGCGCTTCGCGGTCGGCATCGGTGCGTCCGCCGGCGGCCTCGAAGCATTGGAGCTGCTCTTCAAGGGGACACCGCTCCTCGACAATTGCGCGTTCTTCGTCGTCACCCACCTGTCACCGGATTTCAAGAGCCTGCTGGACGAGTTGTTGCAGCGGCACACGACGATGAACGTCGAGATCGCCGAACATGGCAAACAGATCCGGCCCGCCTGTGTCTACATCATCCCGCCGAAGGTCGAGATGGTCATCGCCTCGGGGCGTATCTTCCTGAAGGACCGCGACAGGGCCATCGCCCAGCCCTTGCCCATCGATGTCTTCTTCAGCTCGCTGGCGCTCGAATACGGCTCGTCCGCCATCGCCGTCATCCTGTCGGGTACCGGAAGCGACGGGTCGGATGCGATCAAGAAGGTCCATGAAAACGGCGGCCTCACGATCGTTCAGGATCCCAAGGATTCGAAATTCGACGGGATGCCGAAGGCCGCGCTTGCCACGGGAGCCGTATCGCTCAAGGCGATGGCATCCGAGATCGGCAAGATCATCGCGGGCAGGACCAGCGATGGCGAGGGGGAGGCGGACAAGCCCGCCGAGGGATCGAACGATCGCCGCGTTGCCGAGATCCAGGAAATTCTCGAAATCACGCATGGTACCTTCAACGTCGATTTCTCGCTCTACAAGATCAACACGATCTACAGGCGCATCCTTCGCAGGATGACGGCGCTCAAGCGGGAAAGCGTCAGCGAATATCTCGAAGACCTTCGCGCGGACCCCGAGGAGCAGAAGAAGCTCGCGAACGACCTTCTGATCAACGTCACGGAGTTCTTCCGTGATCCCGCCGCCTTCGAGCTGCTGCGAAGCAAGGTCATCGAGCCGCTGGTCGCCGAAGTGCAGGATCGCCGGGCAATTCGCGTCTGGGTGCCCGGCTGTGCAAGCGGCGAAGAAGCGTACACGATCGCCTGCCTCCTCTACCTCGAAGCGCACAGCCAGGGCGTTTCGATCGAGCCGCAGATCTTCGCGACGGACCTGAGCGGTCATTCCATCGAGCGGGCGGCGCGCGGCATCTATCCGCTCTCCAGTTTCGAGGGTGTCGATTCCGAGGCCGTGGAACGGTGCTTCGAAGCCTACGAAGGCGATCAGATGCGCATCCTGCCGAGCATCCGCCGGTGGATCGTGTTCTCGCGGCATAATTTCCTGGACGATCCGCCCTTTACCCGGATGGACCTGATCTCCTGCCGCAATGCTCTCATCTATCTGGAGACCGAAGCCCAGCAGCGCGCCCTGTCGCTCTTCAATTTCGGCCTGCGTCACAAGGGCGACCTGTTCCTCGGCCCCAGCGAGAGCATCGGCCCGCAGCAGGATGATTTCGAGACGATCGACCGGCGGTGGCGTCTGTTCAGAAAGATCGGCAGCACGGCTGCGTCCGGTCAATCCTACAGGCGTCCGCGTCAGATGACGCCGAAACAGGCCATGAGAGGCGACGAGACCCCGCTCGTGACGCACCAGGCGCCCTCGCGACTGCAACCGGCATATCTGGAGCTGTTGTCCTACGCCGTACCGGAAGGCATCCTCGTGAACCGCGATCGGGATGTGCTGCATGTCTTCGGTTCTTCGGGAATGTATCTACACCCCGCAGCGGGCGCGATGAGCAATGATATCCTGGGCATGGTTGCGCCCCAGATCCGCATCGCCTTGTCGACTGCCTTCGAAAAGGCCGCCAGTGAAAACCGGATCGTCGAGTTTCCGCGCATCGAAGGCCCTGCGCAAACCGCGATGAGCCTCAGGGTCGTTCCGCTCGTTCGCGATGACGTCACCGTGTCCCGGCATTTTCTCGTCATTTTCGACCATGCCGAGGCGGCGAGCATCGTGCCGCTGTCGCACTCCATGCCGCAGCCGATCGTCATCGAGGGCAATTCCTTCGCCACGGAACGGGTCGAGGCGTTGCAGCGCGATCTCGAATCGACGCGCGAGAACCTTCAATCGACCATCGAGGAGGTCGAGACGTCGAACGAAGAGCTTCAATCCACCAACGAAGAATTGATGGCGGCCAACGAAGAACTCCAATCGACCAATGAGGAGCTTCAGTCCGTCAACGAAGAACTATACACGGTGAATTCGGAGTATCAGCAGAAAAACGACGAACTCGTCGATCTGACGCACCAGATCGAGAACCTGATGTCGGCCACGAATATCGGCGTCGTCTTCGTCGACGATCGCCTGATGCTCAAGAGGTTCACGACTGCCGCGACGCTGGTCGTGAACTTCATTGCGCAGGATATCGGGCGCAGCCTGAAACACATCACGCATTCCTTCGTCGATACCGATCTGCCGACGATGGTTCTCAAGAGCCTGCGCACCCGCAAACCGCTGACCGCAAAGCGCCTGACGAAGGACGGACGGTCCTGGGACATCAAGATCAACCCCATGCGCGCGGCCAAGGGACGGGCGGACGGGGCCGTCATCACCTTCTACGACGTCTCATCGTTGAAGGAGACGGAGGATGCTCTGACAGAGCGTTCGAATGCCACGCGCATCCTCGGCGACCTGCTCGGTGCCCATGCGATGATCCAGCAGCCCGATTTCAGTTTCGCCATGCCACAGCGCGGCTGGACGAAGGTCGTCGGACAGGATGCCGACGAATCCCTGGGCCATGGCTGGCTCGACGTGATCGTCGAAGAAGACCGGGAGCGCGTGAGGAACGAGATCGCCATCGCACAGAGCGAGATGCCCGAGGCGGTCGAGTTCCTGTTTCGTGTCGCGACGAACGACAGCGACAGACCGATCCGTCAGCTGCAGATGATCGCGCATCGCGACAGTGACGATGGAAACGGCGGTTCGAGGAACTGGTCGAGCGTCATCGTCGATGTCGAGATCGGCACTCCGCTCCGCTCCGGCGGTACAACGTCTTCGAGCGAAAAGTACGTCGAGGCCGTCCTGCGCGCCATTCGGGCACCCGTCTTCTATGTCGATTCCGATCTTGCGATCCAGTACGTCAACGAAGCGTGGCAGGAGGCGAATGGCTCTGCCGCGAATGACGTCATCGGCAAGAAATTGAGTGATGTTCTCGATGCCAGGGAATATCGTGCCCATCTGCCGAACATCCGGCGTGCGCTCGAGGGCGAGCGTGTCGAGCAGGCCATTCAGCGCAATGGACGCCCCGCCGATCCGAAAATCGATTCCTTCGCCTATGAATTCCACCGCGATGCCGAGGGCCAGATAGGCGGTGTCGTCGTGCAGGCCCGCGATCTTTCAGGTGTTCTGAGCGAACTCAAGGGCATCGCGACGGCAGAGACGACTATCGGACGCTCTCTCGTGAACTCTCCGGTTCCATGCGCGCTCGTCTCGCTCAAGACCCTGAAACCGAATCTCGTCTCGCGCTCGTTCGCGGAAATCAGCGGTTATTCGAGCCTCATGCTGCATCAGATCGGACTAGGATCGCTGTTCACCGAATGGGATGGCGACGAATTCATCCGCCGCATACGGTCTCCACAGGTCGATAGCGGGCCGCATTCCGTGAAGACGGCGCTCATCAACCGAGCCGGTGCCCAGATTCCGGTCAATGTGACGATCTCGGTGGACCCGACGAACAGCGATCATGCCCTGCTGCTGATGACCGATCTTCGGCCATTGCAAAAGGCGGAAACGGCGTTGAAATCCAAGACCGCCGATCTTGCCAAGATGAACAGGACCCTGGAAATCTTCGCGGCCGGTGCATCCCATGAAATGAAAGCGCCCGTCCGCAAGATCAAGAAATACGCGGATATCCTGGTCGAGGATCATGGCGATGCGCTCGGCGAGGAAGGATCTGACATCCTGGGCGTCATCTATCGATGCTCCGAACGTCTGCGCGAGATCATGGACAGCGTGCTGGAACTGGCCTGGCTGGAACGCGATATTCCCGAACAATGCGCTACCGATCTCGAAACGATCATGGAGCATGTGCTGGTCGATAATTCGGCACTGATCCAGCGCAAGAACGCAAAGATCGATGTCTCACCCCTGCCACAGCTTCACAGTGACCGTCGGCTGCTCGAAATCCTGTTCGGAAATCTCGTCCGCAACGCGCTGGTTCACTGCGGAGACAAGCGCGAGGTGGAGATCAGGATCAAGGAAATCGAGACGTCGGACCCCATGATGGCGAAGATCCTGATCGAGGATAATGGTCCGGGTATCGCCAGACAGTACGTGGATCGGATCTTCGAACCCTTCGTTCAGTGCGGCGATAATCTGGATGGAAGCGGCATGGGGCTGGCGCTATGCGAGAGCGTTGCCGCCAAGCATGGTGGTACCATCGAGCTGGTATCGACATCGGAAGAGGGATCGAGCTTCGTGGTCACGCTGCCGCGTGCCAGAAGTTACGCAGAGGCCTGAACGGCGCGTTCGCTGACACAGCTCGGCGGAAAGATCATCCGGGCCGACGTGCCGACACCCTTGCGGCTTTCGAGCGTGAGTTCGCCGCCATGCTGTTCCATCAGCGATTGCACGATGGTCAGACCAAGGCCGGTTCCCTGACGCGCGAGCAGGGGATCGTTGGTCACTTGGCCGAAGGGCATCAAGGCCAGTTTCAGCTCCGGCCCGGTCATGCCCAGCCCTTCGTCCGATACTCGGACTTCCAGACCGCTTTCCGTCAGCGAGGTCGAGACCTGCACGTTCTTGCCATGCCGGTTGAACTTGATCGCATTGGACAGCAGGTTCGTCAGCATCTGGCGCAATGCCCGCGCATCGGCGAGCAGCAATTCCCCGTCATGGCGGAACATGGCGTTGAGAGACACGTTCCGTTCGGCGGCGATCGGGTTGAGGACGGCAATCTGCAACTCGATGAGTTCGGAGAGATCGACCCATTCGCGATGAAGTTCGAATTCCTGCTGTTCGATCTTCGAAAGATCGAGGATCGTATTGATGATCTCGAGCAGGTGCTTGCCACTCTGGTTGATGTAACCGGAATATTCGCGCACCACATCTTCGCGGATCGAGCCTTGCGGCGCCATCAACAAGGCATCAGAAAACCCGATGATCGCATTCAGCGGAGTGCGCAGATCGTGACTCATGCAAGCCAGGAAAGAACTCTTGGCTTCGTTCGATGTCTGGGCGAGTTCGGCACTGCGTCGCAATGCCTCTTCGATGGCGTGGGCCGTATAGACATGATTGACGGCGCGCCGAACGGTGCGCGCGTCCATACTGTCCTTGGACAGGAAATCATAGGCTCCGAGATTCAGGGCCGTGTCTTCGATCTCGGCATCGGCGGCGCCGCTCATCATGATGATCGGGGTGCCTCCGATCGTGCGGTCGAACTCTTTGATTAACTGGATGCCCGAATCGGCACCGAGGTGAAGGTCGACGATCGCAACGTCGAACTCATCGCTCGCCAGTGCTGCCTTGCCTGCATCGAGGGTGTGGAAACAATTGGCGCTCCACAGGCCCGTCGAGGCCTTGTCGATGTAGCGCGCAACGAGGCGAGCATCCTGCGGGTCGTCATCGATAATTGCGCAGTTCAGGCGGTTGTTCAACATCGTCGTCTCGTTTTGATTTCCGCACCGTGGATAGAATTCAATTCCAAATCTTTCCTTAATTCCCGCAAGAATTTGGTTGAAAGTGCTATCGGACCACAAGGCTTCTGCCCGTGATCATCGCGAAGAATCAATGACTTGCTCTACTTGGATACAATGGGATTCAGTCGCTGTAGAATTTTTGCAACAATCTTGTCTGCAACGTTCATGGAAAGGCGGATCATACGGAGGTGGTCGCGTTGAGAGACTCGGCCGCTTTAGACGGGGAAAGACCGGTCGGCGCGTGCGCACGTCACGAGTTCGACCGGGTCGTCGAAGCCGCGAAATGGATGAAACGCGATCGAGACGGATCGAGGACTGTACCGTGAAGCATCTCCATGCGCTTTGCGCTCCGACCGGTCCGGGTTCCCTGCGGAACCACGAAATGTCGTGGAATGCTCACTCCCCGGACAACTCTCGATCCATCTTGCTCGTGCATCACTTATAGCAATTTGCCATAATGTTGAGACTGGTTTCGCTTCCTCTCGCCTGCGGCTCGAACGCGAAGACCTGCCGCTTGATTCAAGATAATGGCAATTTGCTGTAAGTCGGACAGCTTCGCAACTTCGGCACTGAACTCAAGCGGAGTGATCGGCTTGCCGAGCGCGGCATCGACACCGAAATTCTGAATGATCGGCATTGGGCCGTATGGGATATCGATGTTCGTTCTCATTCCGGAGATGGCAATGCATTTCGGGCGTTTCTCCGGTCGAAGGCGAATATCGATCTGTCCGGGCAGGGGAATCACCCTCTTTTTTACGATGATCTGACCATCTTCGTCACGCAGGAGGATATCCGTCACGACGACATCGAAGTCGTAATTCTCGATGACATGCCACGCATCGTCGACCGCCAGAACGTGGATTACCTCATGCCCTCCACCGACCAGATGGCGGCACCAGTCGCCGGGCAGTCGCAAGTCGTCTTCGAGAATGAGGATATTCCACCGGCTTCATCCTTTCGAACGACGCGCGCGACTTGGTTTAAGCGCGCCGACGTCGCCTAGAAAGGGGAAGCTCTAGGAGCCTGCCGCGACTTTCGGGTTCAGGCTCCAGACCGTCCAGTTCAGGGTCGCCGCCGTCGTCACCCATGCGAGATAGGGCACGAACAGGAGCGCGGCCGTCTGCGAAACGGGCCACGCAGTCACGATGAAACCAAGGATGCTGAGCCACAGGAAGCAGACTTCGTAGAAGGCCAGATCCATGCGTCGCATCCCGAAGAACAGCGCGGACCACAGCGCGTTGAGCACCAGTTGCGCCCCCCAGAAAGTCATGGCCAGCCCGAAGCCTTCGGCCTTCCAGATCATACCCCCGGCTATGGCGATCATGATGTAGAGGATCGACCAGACGACGGGAAAAGCCCAGTTCGGCGGGTTCCACCAGGGCTTCTTCATGTCATCATACCACGCGCCGGGCGTGAATAACGCCCCGCTCGAAGCGGCGGCAAAGACCAGACCGAAGAAGACGAGCCAGACAATCATGCGATTCCAATCGGCTGATGAAGTTGTAGAGATAGCCTGGCAGGGCGTATTCTCAAAGGATCCACGTCACTCCCGCATGGCCCGCGCCTTGATGCGGCGAATGAAGAGCCACACGAGCAACAGGATCGGGATGACCGCCGCCGCCTTCACCCATGTCTCCGACAGGCCCGCCATGGCACCCAGAGGCGCGAGCAGCAGCGATACCAATCCGACGGCATAATAGCTGATCGCGACGACGGAGACGCCTTCGACCGTTTCCTGAAGGCGCAGTTGCTGCGCGCTGCGCTTGTTCATGGCGCTGAGCACTTCGCGGTTCTGCTCTTCTAGGACCACGTCGATCCGGGTCCGCAACAGCGTCGCGACCCGCGTGGCCCGTTCCGACAGGCTGGCGAGCCGAACGCGCGTCGCCTCGCAGGACCGCATGGCGGGGTCGTACCGGCGGCTCATGAAAGCCTTGAGATCGATCAATCCCGGCAACGGCGTGGCCGACAGCACTTCGAGCCTGCGCCAGACGATTTCCGAATACGCGCGGCTGGCATCGAGGCGATAGGCGGTGCGCGATGTCATCTCCTCGATCTCCGCCGAGATATCGGTGATCCGGTCCAGCACCGCGCGTTCGCTTTCGAATTCGGACTCGCCGATACTGCCGGTCGCTTCGGCAAGGGCGCGGTCGATCTCGTTGAGCCTGGGCCAGAGACCCCGCGCCTCCGGCAATGCCAGCATGGAGGCGGCGCGATAGGTTTCGACCTCGATCAGGCGCTGGACGATCCGCCCCAGCAGGGCCTCCTCGAAGTTCGGCGTACAGGAGACTGCGAACCGCATGAATCCGTCTTCATGGACCCGGAAATCCCCCCAGAACCGAGCCTTGTCATCGAAGAACCTGCCTCCGATCAGGGATTCCGGGAAGAACAGCGTACGCAGGTGATCGGGCAGAGATTTCTCGAAAGGGGTGTCATTCGTCTCGCAATGGACGTGGATCGCGGCAAGCACCGTTCCGGGCAGTTCCTCCAGCCAGTCGAAGGGCAGGAGGCCGAGGGCCGGTGCATCGAAGGGAGATGCACCATCGGGCACCGCTCCGGCGATCACGGTGATTGCGAAGAACTCGGTATGCTGTTCCCATTTCAGGCGGAAGCGTCCGAAATCGACCAACAATTGCGGTGCCCGTTCGGAGGGGTGCGGCGCTCCCATCCGATCGCACAGGGCAATGAGATGATGACGTGCCCGATCGGCTTCCTCCGCGTCGCAGGTCAAGGACAGATGCGAGATGCGGCAAGGGGCGTTCAGCAGGGCGAATGGCCGCGCATGAAGCTCGTTGGCGAGGGCTATCCGACTGGGATGGTCTGCAGGCTTGCGGGGCATGAACGCTCGATCTCTGAAAAGCACGCTTCGCCGCGTACCCGATGGTTGCATAAATTGATTACATCGGTCGAGCTAGTGCCGATCCGATCATCGTCACGTCGATCGGGCGTGAAACGAAAATCCCCTCTTCGCGACAGCATATCGACCGGATGCCCGATAACGAAATCTGTCCTCGTGCGGCTTCTCGTGAGGATAGACCGAAAACGCCGAAACGCCGGGCAGTCGTCTGCCCGGCGTCAGGATCATGCGGAATGCGAGTGTCTCTATACCCGTTCAGTCAGCGTCGGCCATCCCAGTGCCGATGAAAGCGGCGTCGGATCATCGACCAGCGGCTTCGAGCCGTCGCGCGGTTTCTTTACGAGCTTGATACCGAGCAGCCGGGACAAAGGCGTCGGGTTGTTCGTCAGCAGGGTCTTCTTCGCCTTGGGCTGCTTGATCAGCTTCCAGCCGAATTTTGCCGAGATCGTCGATGTGTCGACCTTGGCTTTCCCGCGCTGTGTCTTCGACAGCAGCGTCGTCCCGAACGGCGAGAAATACGTTCCCGACTCGGTCACGCCCTTGCCCGTGAGGAATTTCTTCCCGCCCTTGATGACGCTCGTCTGATAGGTCGGGTCGGTCTTGTAGCCGATATAGGTATCCTCGTGATCGATACCGACATCGATCGGCCTGAACTTCTTCAGCGTCGTGATGGCACTCCCCGCCCTGCCGAAGGGAGCGCGAACGGTGACGAGAGCATTTCCGCCTGCGATACCGCTCGCATAGGCGGCAGCGGTTTCGTCATCGATCCCTGCATCGTCCATCGCCGCGCGGGCCTCGGCCTGAGAGCCGTCGATGACACCGATGGCTTCCTCGGCGAAGCCATTGGCGCGAAGGGCAGATGACGCTTCGGATGCCGCGTCCGCGTTTTCCAGTAATCTCGTTATCAGCGTTGTCATTGGTGCTTCCTATGAACGTCCGGACAGCGGGACCATGCCGGGGCCTGACCCGTCTACCGTCTTTCCGGATCGCAGCGGAGAGACCGCTGCAAGGGTGAGTACGAGTAGAACGATTTCGAGAGCGAAGACCGCGAGATACGCCGTGCCCGACCCGAACCAGTTCGCGTCGGGCGTATTGACGATGACATCGCGGATAATGCCTCCGATTGCGATGGCGATCCCGGCAGCCGTGGCCTGCACCGCGCCCCACGCACCCAGCGCGAGACCGGTCTGCTCCTTGGGGGCCATGCGCATCGTGGCGGTCAGGGTACCGTGGCTGAACAGGCCCGCCCCGAACCCGGTCAGCAGGACGCCGATGATGAAGATCGCCGGGATCTGCAGGGTCGCGGACAGGATGATCGCGATGAAGGCCGGAATACCGACCAGCGTACCGTACCAGACCATCGTTATCGGGTCAGCCCCGCGACTGAGGACCCGTGATGCCAACCCGAACCCGACGATGCCGCCACAGGCGAGGGTCGCTGTCAGGCGCGTGGTTTCGCTGACCGTCATGGCGAGAACCTGCCCGCCATAGGGTTCGAGCAGCACGTCGGCCATGCCGAATCCGGCAGTACCGAGGCCGATCACGATCAGCCGCCGCAACGCATATCTGCCCGCGATGAAGCTGCGCCATGCTTCCCTGAATGCGGGTTGCGGCACGGCGGCCATCGCGCGGCTGCGGTTGCGGGACTCCTGTTTCCAGACCGCGAAGACGTTGATGAGGATCGTCAGGACAGCCGCGCCCTGAATGACCTGTATGAGACGACCGGCGGAGTAGTTTTCGAGCAAGGCCCCGAAGACCATGGCGCTCACGCCCATGCCGACGAGCAGCATGACGTACATCAGACCGACCACGTTTGGCTGGTCGCGTGGCGGAACGAGATCGGTGGCAAGGGCGAGGCCGACGGTCTGCACCATGTGCACACCCGCGCCGACCAGAAGGAACGCCAGCGCCGCCGCACCATGCCCCAGCCAGAGCGGGGCATCATGCGACTCCCCGAAGCCGGACAGCACGAGCAACGCGAAAGGCATGATCGCGAAGCCGCCGAACTGCAGCATCGTTCCCTTCCATATGTAGGGAATCCTGCGCCATCCAAGGGCGGATTTATGGGTGTCGGAGCGATATCCGATGAGCGCCCGAAACGGCGCGAAGACGAGAGGCAGGGCGAGCATGATGCTCACGAGAGACGCGGGAACCCCGAGTTCGACGATCATTACCCGATTCAGCGTGCCGACCAGCAGGACGAGGGCCATACCGACCGTGACCTGAAACAGCGACAGCCGCAGCAACCGCCCGAGGGGCAGGTCGTCGGAAGCGACATCGGCAAAGGGCAAATATCGCGGGGCGAGATTGGCCAGTTTGACGATCGCGTAATGGCGGTATCGCTTGAGCACGATCGGCCTCGAAAAGAGGGTGGCGGTTGAAGGAGATCGCCGCCATAGCGGCGATCTCGTTGTCGATGTCGAATGAAGGCGGCGATTGCCGCCTCTATTCGGCAGGCGGCGGGATCTCTCCATCCACGGATGCGAGCGTGACCGGCGCATCGAAGACCACGCGACCGGTACGGCCGTCGGGCAGCACGATGAAGGCTTCGCCCGCACCGAGGCTGGCGCTGATCGAAGGCGTCGCGCTGACCGTCTTGATCGGCGAGTCGGTTTCGAGAGCAACCGTTTCCGAACCCATCTCCTGGCCGGACCAGAATTGGCCCATGAAGTCCGAGTTCGTCATCACCGACGCATGGACGATGAGCGACGTCGCCGCGACACCGATGAAGAAAAGCGGCATACCAACCGTCGGGTTGACCACGCACCACATTCTTGCGTTGTTCATGTGCTACCCCCTATCCGAGCCAAGGTGTTGCAACTGCGGCCAGAATATGCGCCACGAGTGCAATCGCACCGAACACGCGAGTGCCGTCGATGAGTTGCGCGTGGAGTTCTTCCGACTCTCCGACGGTCAGGCCGGTCGGCCAGACTTTATCCGGATCATCTGTCATTATTAATCCTCCGTGTCCTTCAGGATGGCTCGGGGTTCCCCGACCACATCTGCTGCAAATGACGCATGTCGAACGGCACAACGAAGTGGGCAATCAACATCGCCAAGTATCAATCTGTCACACAAAAATGACATTATCAAATGTAAACTATGGTTGGCATCATGGCGATTTCGATCGGTTCGATTTTGCAGCGTTACCCGCGATGGTCATAGCCGACCCGGTACCTACATCCGACGAGCGTTGTACATGTGTGAGGGTCGGGGCGGCACGAAAACACGCCGCGAATCCGCGACATCGATCTTCGGTAGAGCCCGATCCGATATCCGCTTGACTGGTGGGACCGCGCACGATTAAAGCAGCGTTCCCGGAGGGCGGTTAGCTCAGTTGGTAGAGCACAGTGTTCACATCGCTGGGGTCACTGGTTCGAATCCAGTACCGCCCACCATTTTCCATCATGATGAATTGTGTGCGGGCCGCTGTCGCGGGTTCGGAATTCAAGCCGATCGACACGACCTTCCCGATATCACCGCGTCATGCGAATCCAGACATCGCCCATATGCGCGGCGAAGCCGAGGGTAAGCCACAGGGCCACCCATACGGGAGACTGCGGTGCGACCAAGGCGGCGCGCAGGGCCAGGATCAGTGCGATCCCGGCGGCGGCGTTGCACAGAAGCGGCGCGATAGCCAAGCCAAATCGCTGTCGCATCGCCACCAGGATCGCCGTCTCGATCACCAGAACCGCGATGGCGATATCGGCCACGGCTCCCGAGCGAAACAGCGACAGCGCCCAATCGGGCATTATCAGCGCGCCGACAGGCCGAGAAGCTGCTGCATATCCTTCAGGAAAACTCGCAGATGCGCGAGCGGTTCGCGCCGTACGAGCTTCTTGTTGAGATAGGATTCCCAAGTGAGACGCTGCACATCGGGGTCGCGGCACATCTTGACGAATTTCTCGCGTCGCGAGTCGCTGTGATACCAGAAATACTGCAAGACGCCGAGGATGAAGAAGACGCGGCCATGCTCCTTCATGAAGCGTTTCCGCGCGGTTTTCAGAGCCTTGGTCGATCCCGTCGCCATCAATTCCTCGGTCGCGTCGGCGCTGAGTTCGCCCGAGAGCATCGCGTAATAGATACCTTCACCGGAGGAGGGCGCGACGACACCCGCCGCGTCCCCTGCCAACAGAACGGCGCGGCCATCGTCCCAGCGACGCATGGGTTTCAGAGGCAGGGGCGCGCCTTCGACGCGGATCGTCTCGGCATCGGCCAATCCGGCATCTTCGCGCAGCTTCCGGGTCGCGTCCTTGAGACTGTGGCCCTTTACGGCAGAGCCGCAGCCGATGCTGGTATGGGCACCATGGGGAAAGACCCAGCCGTAGAAATCAGGAGAGATTTTCCCGTCATACACGACGTCGCAACTCGTCGGATCGAACTTCTCGGTCGCTTCCACCGGCGACTTGACGATCTCATGGTAGGCGAAGACGTAGGGGGGGCGCTTCTTCGGCCCGAAGATCGCGCGCCGGACGGCGGAGTTCGCACCATCCGCCCCGATCACCGTGCGGGCCGTCACCGTGGTCGTGGCTTCGCCCTTCGGTGTGACGGTCAGGATGACGGCCCCGTCCTCGCGGTATTCCAGGCTGTCGAACTGTCCGGTCATGCGGATCGCGCCAGCCTTTTCGGCCCGGTCGCGCAGCCACGGATCGAAGACGTCGCGATCCACCATGCCCACATAGCCTCGGTCGCCGATATCCATGCGCACCTTCTCGCCCTTGGGCGAGATGATCCGCGCTGCGCCGATGCGGGCGGTCAGCAGTTCCAGCGGAATCGCGTAATCCCGGATCGCGCGGGTCGGGATCGCGCCGCCGCACGGCTTGATGCGCCCCTCCTTGTCGATCATCAGGACGCTGTGACCGCGTCGGGCCAGATCATGCGCAGCGGTCGCACCCGAAGGTCCACCACCGACGACGACGACATCATAATCCGTGTTCATAATCTTACTCCGCCGGTTGCAGGGTGAGGGGGCCACGAGGGCCGCATGGTTCGGCTGCCGGTCGCGCCCCAATACGGGTCGCGATCATGGCGGCGACGATGAAGAGCGCGGCTTCCGCGCCGAAGACGATGGCGAAGGAGAGCGGGACGTCTCCGGTAATCGCACGGGTCGCGTCGATGGCGACGGTGCCGAGAAAACCGCCCAACCCGAAGGCGATGGCCTGTGCCGCCCCCCAGAGACCCATGCGGATGCCTTCCCGTGAGCCGCCTCCGCCGCCCGCCAGTGTCATCATCGTGCCGATGGCCGCTACCGCGAAGACGCCGTTGGCGAATCCGAGGATGAAGACGTTTGCCTTCAGCGGCCATGCCGGTGCGAGAGAGGCCGATGCGGCGAGAAAGGCGAGGGCGATGCCCGAACCGATACATCCCGTCACCGTGAAGACCTTGAGGATTTCCGGCTTCTTACGCGCCATCAGCGTCCCGGCGATCCCGACCAGCGCCATGCCCGTGAACACGCCGCCATGCTGCATCCCGCCAAGCTGCGTCGATTCACCCGGCGTCATGCCATAGAGCAATCCGGCGAAGGGCTCGAGGATCAGGTCCTGGGTGCTGTAGGCCAGCATCGCGACGAAGACGAAGATCGTGAATAGCCGCGCCTGCGGGTCCGCCCATGTCTCGGAAAAGCTCTGCCGGAACGATATCTTTTCGCACTGTGCGGCCCTGTCGTCGCCGACGATCGCGCGCCGTTCGATGCCCATGACCGCAAGGCCTGCAATCGAGCAGGAAATCAATCCGGCTATGGCCGTGACCGTTATGAGGCGCTCATGGGAATAGGGGTCGAGATATTGGCCCGAGATGATTGCCGTGGCGACGATGCCGGCGATCATCATCATCCAGACGATCGTCGCGGCGGCAGGTCTGCGGGTCGGGGTCGTCCGGCTGGCGAGCAGGGCCAGAAGCGACGTGCCCGCCGCCCCGATCCCGAAACCGATCAAGACGAAACAGAGCGCCGCCGCAGCGATGGCTAGGGCGAAATCGGTCTCGAAGAGGAGTGTGGTCGCCGCCGCTCCAGTCCCCGCGAGGGCCAACAGGGCCAACCCTGCGATGATCCAGTGTGTCCGCGAGCCGCCGCCATCGGCCCCGTGCCCCCAGAGGGGCCGCGAAATCTGAACGCCGTAATGCAGACCGACGAGGGCTCCGGGGATCATCGCCGCCAGACCGAGTTCCACGACCATCACGCGGTTCAGCGTCGATGTCGTCAGGACCACGATGGACCCCAGTGCCGCCTGAACCAGCCCGAGACGGATGATCGAGAGCCAACTCAATCCGGGAAGTCCGATATCGTTTCTCATCCCGTCATCCTCTTATCCAACCGCTCCGCCGAGCGCACGCAGTGCAAAGGCCGTAATCATCATGCCGGTGACGTAGAGACCGACGCCGATGGCGCTGTACCAGATCGCAAAGCGTACGGGATCGCGCAGGAACCGGATCATGCACCCGACCTGTACGGCCAGCATCGCGGCGACGGCCATCGCATAGGTGTTCATGTTCCAGTAGATCAGCAGCGCGACGACGCCGAGCTGCGTTGCCGCCATCACCACGCAGGCCACCCGTGCCGCGCCGGATACGCCGAGCTGCACCGGCAGCGTCCGTACGCCGAGCTGTGTATCGCCTTCGATGGCCTTGAAATCGTTGAGGGTCATGATGCCATGCGCGCCGATGCCGTAGAGCAGGGCGATAGCAAGGACCGGTGTCGAGGGCGCGGTGCCGAGGGCGGCAGCGGCGGCAGTGATCCATGGCAGGGTTTCGTAGGAAAGCCCCACCGCCAGATTGCCCCACCACCCGTTCAGCTTCAACCGAAGCGGCGGCGCGCTGTATGCCCATGCGAGCGCCACGCCGATTACGGCGGCTCCGAAAACCCACCACCCGAGCAGAGCGGCGAACAGCAGCGAGAACAGCGATGCGGCGATCGCGACGAACAGCCCCCATCGTCCCGGCATCCTGCCGGACGGGATCACTCTCTGAGGTTCGTTGATCGCGTCGACATGGCGGTCGAACCAGTCGTTGACGGCCTGGCTGGCTCCGCAGACGAGCGGTCCTGCCAGCAAGACACCGCCCGCGATATAGAGCCACCTGTCCGAAACCACGCTGCCGACCGAGATTGCTCCGCAGGCATAGGCCCACATAGGGGGAAACCAAGTGATCGGCTTGAGCAATTCGAGCACGGCACCCGGTTTGGGCGCGGTATTCGGTGCGGACATGGGTGTAGCGTGTTCGACCATCCCCGGACGGTAGGGCGGGCGTCAACGAGTGTCAATTAATAGTGACACTTTTCTGTAAGCTAAAATTGACACTTCATGGGCGTCAGAGATCAGGAATCGTCACCGAAATCCTCGAGACCATAGCGTTTGAGCTTGATGTAGAGGCTCTGTCGGCTGAGACCCAGCAGATCGGCGGCCGATGCGCGGTTGTTGTTCGTCTGGTTCAACGCTGCCTCGATGCACATCTTTTCGATGACGTCGACCGAGTCGCGGATCAGCTCCTTCATCGGCACGCGGCCTACGAGTTCCGAGATCCCGTTCGGGTCCGTTTCGGCACCGAACGGTTGGGCGGGCAGGGCGCGCTCGCGACGGTTGCCTTCGGAGATAATGATGATGAACCGCGTCTCGTCCCCGACCACCGTCGAGGATGCGGAAACCGAAACGTCGTTCGAGCCACCGGCTTCGCCGCGCGCGACCGTCGCGAAATTCGTGACGCGACCTTCCTTCTTGAGCTTGGAGAGCAGGACCTGACTGTCGACGGACGATGCTCCGAGCCAATTGCTAACCTGTCGTCCGATGATCCGGTCCTTGTTGAGCGCCTGAACGAGATCGAGGAACTGCTCGTTGACTTCGAGCACGTTACCCTGGGTGTCGAGCAGGGCGACGCCTTCGGGCAGGTTCTTGAGCAGCTCGATATCCTGTTCGTTGCGCGTATCGGCGATATCCGTGATGGTGCCGGTGCGGTCGAACTTGACGAGCAGGTTGTTCTGGCCGTTCTCGCGGAACGGCTCGACGGAAACGAGGCAATCCTGGCCGTCGAATGCGACCTTGGATTTGAAGCTCTTGGCGCTGCCCTTGTAATGGGCCTCCGTCATGATCTCGACGCCGTCCTTGCGCGATGCCCGGTCGAGCAGGTTCGCGGCAGAATCCCCGACGAGTTTTTCGGCATCCTTTCCGAACATCTGTCCGGCGGATCGATTGGCATCCATGATCGTCCGGTTGGCACCGTCGACCACGATGACGGCGCGCTTCGCCATCTGGAAGATCGTCCTGTACCGTGCTTCGGTTTCGCGCAGCTTGCGGTAATCGGCTTCCAGTTCCATCTGTGCCTGCACCAGACGCGACTGGGCATTGGCGACCTTGCTCTGATTTTCGCCGAATGCGAAGATCGGACCGGACTCGGACAGTTTGACCAACCGGTACGTCACGGGCAGATCGGGCCCCCGGTCTCCGGGGTGATTCAGCTGACGGGCGGTCGTGATCGTCTCCCGACCCGCATCGGCGAGCAGGGCAGTGACCTTCTCGATCGATTCCGGAGTGACGATATCGCTGAACTTCTGGCCGATCCATCGATCGGCCTTGTAGTCCTTGAACCCGTGATCCCGAAAGGCGAGGTCTTCGATCTCGCCCTCTTCGGAAAGAATGAGCGATATATCCGACCCGCGCATCACCAGTCGTGCGACGCCGCTTTCATCCAAGTCGTGAAAATACGCCCTCGGATCGGTGAACTCGCGAACCTCCTCGGCGGCAGGCGGCGATGTCGCGCGAGACGTCATGACGTTCTGGTTTGCGGAATGCAGCATGGAGTGTGTTTTCCACTCGTTTCAGGGTTTTCGACGTCGAATCTCATGGTTCATTGCCGCCCGAAACGTAAGGAACAATGGCTTCTTCACAAGCCGCGTGACCGGATGCACCGCATCCAGAGATCCGATCACAAGGCATCGTCAAGCCCATGAGGACTACCATGTAGGACTGGATATGAGATGTAAACTAAAATAAGCGTCAATTTAAGTTGACACTTTTATAAGCCGGACGTTACCTTTCCCTCATCGACACGGTTTTAGGGGCTGGAACGCCGGTGAAAAACAGGGACACAGAACGGACGGGGTCGCTCTATACGCCCGAGCAGCGCCGTCGGCGGGACGCGACGCGCTGGACACTGGTTCAGGGGGTGCTCGCGCCGGTCCAGTTTCTCGTCTTTCTGGTGAGTCTCGCGCTGATCCTGCGATATCTCGCGACCGGCGAGGGCCTGTGGGCCGCCGATGTATCGGTCGTCATCAAGACGTTGGTCCTCTACACCATCATGATAACCGGCGCGATCTGGGAGAAGGTGGTCTTCGGCCAGTATCTCTTCGCCCGAGCCTTCTTCTGGGAGGACGTCTTCTCGATGGCCGTTCTGGCGCTGCATACCGCCTATCTGTTCGCGACCTTCGGCGGCTGGCTCTCGGCTCAGGCGCTCATGGTCCTCGCGCTGGCGGCCTACGTCACATACATCGTCAATGCCGGTCAGTTCCTCTGGAAGCTGCGGGTTGCGCGGCTCGAAGGGTCGGCAACGAATGCGCCTTCGGGCGCGGAGGTCGCGTGATGGATGCACCCGATCTCAAATCCGCCGCTTGCGGCTCCAGCGCCGCCGAACCCCTGCGCCAACGTGGCCAGCATGAAGTCTTCTGCGGCCTGACCTCGATCATCTGGCTGCACCGCAAGATGCAGGATGCCTTCTTCCTGATCGTCGGCTCGCGTACCTGCGCGCATCTGATGCAGTCGGCGGCAGGCGTAATGATCTTCGCCGAGCCGCGCTTCGGAACGGCCATCATCGACGAGCGCGATCTGGCAGGCATGGCCGATATGCACGAGGAACTCGACCGCGTGGTCGACCGCCTGCTTTCGCGCCGCCCGGATATCAGGATGCTGGTTCTCGTCGGGTCGTGTCCGTCCGAGGTCATCAAGCTCGATCTCGACCGGGCCGCCCAGCGCCTCAACAAAGTCCATGCGCCGGATCGCCGGGTTCTCGCGTATTCGGGCAGCGGCATCGAGACCACGTTCACGCAGGGCGAGGACAACTTCCTCGCCGCCCTCGTGCGGGACATGCCGGTTCAATCCGAAACCGCGACCTCTTCACTGCTGGTCGTCGGCGCGATGTCGGATATCGCCGAAGACCAGTTCGAACGCATCTTCCGCAGCCTCGGGCTGGAGGATTTCTCCTTCCTGCCCGCCCGGCGCAGCACCGAAATTCCGGCCATCGGCCCCAATACCCGCTACATTCTCGCCCAACCCTATCTCGGCACGACCGCCAGCGAGCTGGAGCGGCGCGGGGCACAACGGATCGAAGCGCCCATGCCTCTGGGCGAAGAAGGGACGACCGCCTGGCTGCGCGCAATCGCGGACACGTTCGGGGTCGAGGCCGAGCGATTCGATGCCATTACCGGACCGGGCCGCGAGCGGGCGAAGAAGGCCGTCGCCCATTACCGCGACACGCTCGAAGGCAAGCGCATCTTCCTGTTCCCCGACTCGCAGCTCGAACCGGCCATCGCGCGGTTCCTGCATCGCGAGACCGGCGCGGAGATCGTCGAGATCGGCACGCCCTTCCTGCATCGTCGCCACACCCAGCCCGAGTTCGATATGCTGCCCGATACGGTCGCCGTCAGCGAAGGTCAGGACGTGGACAAGCAGATCGAGCGTTGCCGCGCTGCCGATCCCGATCTGATCGTCTGTGGCATGGGCCTCGGCAATCCATTCGAGGCCGAAGGCAGATCGACGAAATGGTCCATCGAACTCGTCTTCTCTCCGATCCACGGATACGAACAGGCCGGTGATCTCGCCGAGCTTTTCGCCCGTCCGCTCTCCCGCCGTGCCGCGCTGGAGGTTGCCGTCTGATGCAACTCACGATCTGGACATACGAAGGCCCCCCCCATGTCGGTGCGATGCGGATCGCGGCATCCATGCGCGACCTGCATTTCGTGCTGCACGCACCGCAGGGCGATACCTATGCGGACCTGCTGTTCACGATGATCGAGCGCCGCAAGACGCGCCCGCCCGTGACCTACACGACGTTTCAGGCCCGCGATCTGGGTGGCGACACGGCGGAAATCTTCAAGACTGCCTGCCGCGAAGCCGTCGAGCGGTTCGAGCCGCAGGCGGTTCTGGTCGGCTCATCCTGCACTGCCGAATTGATCCAGGACGATCCCGGTGGCCTCGCCAAGACGCTGGGCCTCTCGATTCCGGTCATCCCGCTGGAATTGCCGTCCTACCAGAAGAAAGAGAACTGGGGCGCGGCGGAGACGTTCTACCAGCTCGTGCGCGGCTTCGCGGGGGGGCGCACCCCGGCTCCGAAGGAAGAGGGCGCGCCGAGGACCTGCAACATCCTCGGCCCCACCGCTCTCGGTTTCCGCAATCGCGACGATATCGTCGAGGTCCAGAAGCTGCTTGCCGATCTTGGCGTCGAGGTGAATGTCATCGCGCCGCTGGGGGCCAGCCCCGCCGACCTGACGCGCCTGCCGAATGCCGATTTCAACATCCTTCTCTACCCTGAGATCGGCGATCAGGCGGTCCGCTGAGATCGGAAGAGCACACGTCTGAACTCCAGTCACACAGTGATCTCGTATGCCGTCTTCTGCTTGAAAAAAAA
>ENA-ORXM01001911-ORXM01001911.1-marine-metagenome-genome-assembly--contig:-NODE-1911-length-26573-cov-4.582352_pt1 | contig 26573 bp, 24 predicted proteins | sample MGYA00237867_ERZ511480 | MGnify/ENA primary metagenome ERZ511480 (study PRJEB26309, sample SAMN06266103) | marine metagenome | isolation source: Algal blade | place: United Kingdom:Sidmouth, United... | reverse complement strand
CCGTCTCACCAAAGGTGCGCCCGCCGATCTGGTTCTCAGCATTGATGTGCCTTCGGTTGAAAAGACCAATGAGCTGATGCGCCAATGCGACCGCGTGCTGGCCACAGGCGGCGGCGCGATGGTCACCGCTGCCTATTCCAGCGGCACGCCGGCACTGGGCGTTGGCGTGGGCAATGCGGTTATCACTGTTGATGATACCGCCGATCTTGATGATGCAGCGGAAAAAATCCGGCTGTCAAAAACGCTTGATCTGGCCGCGTCCTGCTCATCGGATAACAGCGTCATTCTGCTCGATGCGATCTATGATGATATGCTGGCGAAGCTGAAGGCCAAGGGCGGCTATGTTCTGGACGATGAAGAAAAGCGCAAATTTGAAGAAGTGCTTTGGGTTGATGGTCATATCAATGCCAAGGTGGTAGCGCAGACACCGCAGTTTATTGCCGATTTCGCCGGGTTCAACGTCGCCGATGATGTGCAGTTTTTCATCATTCCCGAAACTGGATTCGGCCCGGATCATCCATTTTCCGGGGAGAAGATGACAGTATCGATGGCGCTGTACCGGGCCAAGGATATCGACCATGCGATTGAACTCACCAACAATATCCAGGCGTATCAGGGGCAGGGCCACAGCTGCGGCATCTATTCCAATTCCGATGACAATATCATGAAGCTGGCCAATGCGACGCGCACATCGCGGGTGATGGTGAATCAGCCACAATCGGCATCGAACAGCGGCAATCTTTGGAATGGTATGCGGCAGACATTCTCGCTTGGCTGCGGCAGTTGGGGCGGAAATGCGACCAACAACAACATAACATGGCGCGACCTGATCAACGAAACATGGGTATCGAAGCCGCTGGCACAAACGAAAACCTTGCCAAGCGATGACGAACTGTTCGGCGATGTTATGCAGAAGCTGGCATAGCTTCATCAGCGGATAAAGTTAAATGCAGCGGTCCGGCCCGTGGCTGGCACCGCCGCAATTATGTAGACCAACAGGAGAGGTTAGCTTCATGAAAATCGCATTTATCGGGCTCGGCAATATGGGCGGCGGGATGGCCGCCAATCTGGTAAAGGCGGGGCATGACGTGCGCGCCTTTGATCTGTCGGAAGATGCGCTGGAACGCGCGCGGGCCAATGGCTGCGAAGGCTTCACCGATGTGAAAGAGGCGGTCGGCGGCGTTGAGGCTGTCGTATCCATGCTGCCCAATGGCGGGATCGTGGACAGCGTTTACAGCAAAGACGTATTTGGCGCGGCACCCGCAGGCGCAATTTTTCTCGATTGTTCAACAATCGATGTGGCGACCGCGCGCAAAGTTTCAACAGCGGCTGATGATGCGGGCTATGCGATGGTGGATGCGCCGGTATCGGGCGGGATTGCAGCGGCGAATGAAGGGGCGCTTACCTTTATGGTAGGCGGCGATAATGATGCCTTTGCACGCGCGCTGCCGATACTGGATACAATGGGTAAGGCGGTTATTCATGCAGGCGATAGCGGCGCTGGGCAGGCCGTGAAAATTTGCAACAACATGCTGCTCGGCATCCATATGATCGGCACCTGCGAGGCATTTGCCATGGCTGAAAAGCTGGGGCTGGACGCGCAGAAATTTTACGATATTTCCTCGGTATCTTCGGGGCAATGCTGGTCGATGACAAGCTATTGCCCGGTGCCCGGTGTTGGCCCTAGCAGCCCGTCGGACAATGACTATCAGGGCGGCTTTGCAACCGCGCTGATGCTGAAGGATCTGAAGCTGGCGATGGAGGCCGCGGGCACCGCGGGGGTCGATGCGCAGATGGGCGAACGCGCGCGCCAGATTTACGAGGCGATGGATGCCGACGGCAAGGGCGGGCTTGATTTCTCCGCCGTCATCCAGACACTGGGCAAATAGCGGCTAACCCGCCGCTGCGTCCTTCCAGTAACGATCGCGGACAAGGCGTTTATACAGCTTGCCATTGTCCAGCCGGGGAAGCTGCAAATCGAAATCCACCGATCGCGGACATTTCACATGGCTGAGATGATCCTTACAAAATGCCATGAGTTCTGCGGCAAAATCATCTGAGGTATCGTCAGGGTCAAGCGGCTGGACGACTGCCTTTACCTCCTCGCCAAATTCCGAATTGGGCACCCCGATCACCGCGGCATCCAGAACGCGGGGGTGGGTGATGAGCAGATTTTCGATCTCCTGCGGATAGATATTCACGCCGCCCGATATGATCATATAGCTGCGCCGGTCTGTCAGAAACAGATAGCCTTCGCTATCGACATAGCCAATATCGCCCAGTGTCGTCCACGTCGGATGCTTTGGGTTGCGGCTGTCCGCTGTCTTGTCTTTATCACCCAGATATTCGAATGTATATTCGCTGTCGAAATACACGGTGCCGGGCGTTTCCGCTGGCACTTCATCGCCATCATCATCGCATATTCTTACACGGCCCAGCGTCGCCTTGCCAACTGATCCCGGACGCGCCAGCCATTCCTGCGGCGAAATCAGCGTTGCGCCATTGCCTTCCGATCCGGCATAATATTCATAGATCACCGGGCCGAACCAATCCATCATCTGTTGCTTTACCTGCACCGGGCACGGCGCGGCTGCATGAATGACTGCGCGAAGGCTGGATATGTCATGCTGCAACCGTTCCTCATCCGGCAGTTTCAGCATTCTTACAAACATCGTCGGCACCATTTGCATGACGGTGATGCGGTGCTTTTCAATCAGCCGCAGCGTTTCTGCTGCATCAAAATTGCGCATAACCACCACGGTCATGCCCATGCGCATCATCCCGGTGGTATAGACCAAAGGCGCAGCATGATAGAGCGGCGCGGGCGAGAGATAGACGTCTTCACTGTTGCATCCGTAATAATGCTGCACCAATTGCAGGAATGCCACATTGTCCGCGATGCCGCCTTCGGGCAGCGGCAGGCGGATGCCTTTTGGTTTGCCTGTCGTCCCGCTGGAATACATCATATTCACACCGGGCGTTTCATTGCCGACGGGGGTGGCGGGCTGCTTTGCAAGCGTTGTCGCCCACTGATCCGGCGTTTGCACCATAATGTTATCGCTGTAATTCAGCGCCGCGAAACCAGCCACTTCGCCCGACGACAACAGGAATTTCGCGCCGGAATTGCGGATGATATATTCGGCCTCGGCTGCGGTAAGCTGGGTCGCAATGGGGGTAAGATATAATCCGCTGCGCTGCGCCGCCCAGAAAATTTCGTATATGGCGATGCAATTTGGTAGCCAGAATGCGACAGTATCCCCGCGGTTCAGCCCTAAGGACCGGAAATAATGCGCCGCCTGGTTGGCGCGTTTTTCCAACGTGCCATAATCAATGGAATCGCTGCCATCGCTCATCATCGCTGCGATTTTCGATGGAGTCTCTGCCGCATAGTGACGCGGATGTGTCATGATTGTTCCTCTCACCGAATGTATCGCATGCCAAGTGTAACTGCGCTGCTGGCAACTGGCAATCGGTTGATAAGCCAACGCGCATTGGATAAACGAAAAACTCAGCCGCAAAATAGGACGTAAAGGATGCATGATGGCCGTCACACAATATAAAGGCTTTGGCGGTGTGCGGCTGGAAGCTGACGAACATGGCCGTGCCGAGGATCCTTGCGTTCTGCTGGTTCACGGCGCGGGGCAAAGCCGCAGGATATGGGACGGGATTGCAGCCTCGCTGGTAAAGGCCGGGCGGCGCGTTGTCGCCATTGATCTGCGCGGCCATGGCGGCAGCGAATGGCCCGAAAATGGCTGCTATGATTTTGAAGCATACGTGGAAGATATGCGCGCAGTGCTCGCCCAGATGGACAGCCGCCCGGTTATTGTCGCGGCAACGCTGGGCGCGTGGATTTCGGTGGTAGCTTTGGGGGCCAACGCGGCGACGTTGGCGGCGGGGCTGGTGACGGTGGACCTGCCTACGCATGTGAACCCCGATGTGACGCAAGCGATAACATCGCGACTGCGCGAGGATCTGGCGCAGATTGATAACGGCAAGCAGCGTGCGCCCGATTGGGATGAACGCATGCTCGATCAGTTTGACGTAGGCGATATGCCCGAACAATTGGCGCAGGCAGCAGCGCGTATTCAAATCCCCGCGCTGTATGTGCGCGGTGCGCTCAGCAATTTGGTGAGCCAGCAGGAAGCGGCGGGATTTGTTGCCGGGATGCCCGATGCGGAATTGGTGGAGGTTGACCATGCCGATCTGCTCGTCACGCCCGACCGGATCGACATTTTCAACGGTGTCTTGCTAGAATTTCTCGAACGCAAACATCCGCGGGAGGCTCCGCAATATCGTTCCGGATCGGATTCGCGCACATTTCGCGATGCGCTGGGCTGTTTTGCCACAGGGGTTACCGTGGTGACATCCAACGCCGAAGATGGCGCGCCTATCGGGCTGACAGCGAACAGCTTCACATCCGTATCGCTCGAACCGCCATTGCTGTTGGTATGCGTTGCCAACAATGCGGGCAGCGCGGAGATATTGCGGACACAGAAACAGTTCGCCGTGAACGTGTTGCAGATAGGTCAACAGCCAACGTCGAACCGCTTTGCAGGCAAAGGCGAAGACAGGTTTGCCAACACCGATTGGCAGGCCGGAGAGAATGGCGCGCCGATCATCCATGGTTCGCTCGCCAGTTTTGAATGCACGCAATTCAGCCTGCATGACGCCGGGGATCATTTTATTCTGGTTGGCGAGGTAACCAAGGCTACCTTTGACGCACGGCGTGATCCATTGCTGTATTTCGGCGGGAAATATCGCAGCCTGCATTTTTCCTGACGCCGCATTGGGCGCAGTAATTTAATCAGGCTTTGTGGTATTTATGTCACGAGAAATTGCTATATTGCGGCAATTAAACAGAATTCGCTTTGAGTTACCGAACCAATTGCTATCCGCCCGACTATTAAAGTCGGATGAACCGGCTTTTGACGGGGCCGTCTTTCACATATTCCCTGAACCTCCCAAGGCGTTTTAGCGCCTGACTTGATTGCCCGTTTCAGGGCATAAAATAAGAAATGGATATACATTGTCAAAATCACATATTTCGCGTCTATTGACCGCAGGGGCATCCGTGTCCGTAATGGCGATCCTCGCTGCAAATCCCGCTTTTGCCCAAAATGCGGCCGCAGGCGCTGCTGCAGAACGTAAGGGCGGATTGAACGTTATTGTCGTTACTGCAACCAAACGTGAAGAGGATTTGCAGGATGTTCCGGTTGCGGTTCAGGCACTGGGCGAATCCGAATTGAACGAACTTAACGTGCAGACATTCGACGATTATCTGACGCAGCTGCCGAACGTGACAGCAGGCGGCGGCGGCCCTGGCCAAAGCACGATCTATATTCGCGGCCTTGCCTCCACCACGCCGAATCTGACAACCGCTGGCGTCGCCGGCCTTGCGCCAAATGTGGCGCTGTATCTGGACGAACAGCCCGTATCGCAACCGGGCCGTAACCTCGATATTTACGCAGCCGATCTTCAGCGCGTCGAGGTTCTTTCCGGTCCGCAAGGCACGTTATTCGGCGCCAGCTCGCAGGCCGGAACGGTGCGCCTGATTACCAACAAGCCTTCGCTTGGCGGTTTCGATGCCAAACTTTCCACCGGCCTTTCCTTTACCAAAGGCGGCGAGGAAAACTGGAATTTTGAAGCGATGGTAAATATTCCGGTTGCCGATAATGTCGCTTTGCGCGCGGTCGTCTACGTCGATGATCAGGGCGGCTATATTGATAATGTGCAGGGCACACGCTCGGCACGCGAAAGCGGGCGCTATCGTCCCGAAGGAACCGTTCGCGCAAATGGCGTGCCTGTAAGAGGCGGCCGTGCAGGGCTACAGGCCGGACCCGATGTGGCAACGACCGATGCCGCGTTGGCAGGCGTTGATTTCATCGATGCGGACAACAGCGCGCTGGTCAAAGATAATTTCAACGACACCCGCTATTTCGGGTTCCGCGCATCGGGGCTATGGCAATTCAACGATGATTGGAAATTGACGCTGGCCCATGCCCGTCAGGGTATCCGTTCAGACGGTGTGTTCTTTGCCGATCCGACGCTCGATCTCGATAACCTTGATATTCAGCGGTATTCCGATGACAAAATCGAAGATGACTTTTCAAACACAGCATGGACGTTGGAAGGCCGCTTAGGCGGTCTCGATCTGGTGTATACAGGTGCGTATACCGAACGCGAGACAGCGCAGCGTGTGGATTATTCCGACTATCTGTTCGTCGGGCAGTATATTCCCTATTATATCTGCGACAGCTCCGCAGTTGCCTATGGCACGACGCCCGCAACCGGCACGTGTCAGGCGCCTGTGCTCGGCGTTAATTCGCGCACCGATACCGAAGTGATGACGCATGAACTGCGGGTCAGCTCGCCAGCGGAAAACCGCTTTCGCTTCACCGCGGGCGGTTTCTATTCCAAGCTTGAACTGGCCGAATTGAACGATTTCAATTACGCAGGTTCGCGGTTCATCAATGACGGGCTTGGCTTTGTGCCAAACTTTCCGCTGACGAACACCGAAGTAACCGGTAATGTCGGCGGTGCAGGGGCCGGATATTTCAGCGATCCCGGCCCATTCAACACACCAACAATTTTCCGTAACGATATTCTGCGGACTGATGAACAGCTTGGTTTCTTTGGCGAGGCATCGTTCGATATCGTGCCGGATTTGTTGACTGTCACCGGCGGTCTTCGCTATTATGACGTGTCGGTTGATCTGGAGGGAAGTGCAAATTCATCCTTCGGCAACCGCGCAAACGGCAATGCGGGTCAGACCGATGCGCAAATTTTCGGTACCAATCTCAGCACGCAGTTTGCGCCTGATAATCCAAACGGCTTTCCTGACGCAGCTGAGGCCGATGGCTTCATCTTCAAAGGCACCGTCACGTTAACGCCCAGCGAAGATGTGCTGTTCTATGCGACCTATTCGGAAGGCTACCGTCCCGGCTTGCTTAACCGACCTGTCGGCCGCGGCAACGCCACCTTCACTGTGCCTGCCGAAGTGTTGACCGATGATGTCGTGAACTATGAAATCGGCTGGAAGACACAGCTGTTTGAAAATCAGCTGCGTTTGAACGGCAATATCTTCTATGTGGATATTAGCCGTCTGCAAACGACGATCCTCGATCCCAGCATCGTGAACCTGTTCTTCTCGGCCAATGCTGCCGATGCGGAGATCAAGGGACTGGAAGCTGATTTCAGCTTCGCGCCTTACGCTGTTCCCGGTCTGACAGTATCGGGTGCATTCTCGCTGCTTGATACCGAGATTACCGAAGTGCTGATCCCCACAGGTGATGTGATAGAAGGCGGCGATCTTGCCTTTGCCCCCAGCTTTCAGGGCAACCTGCGGGCACGTTACGAATTTCCGTTGTCGAACACGCTCACCGGCCACATCCAGCCGCAGGTCACCCATTCGGGAAGCTCGTTCACCGATATTATCGAGATCAACAAGCTGAAGCTCGATAGCTGGACGACTTTTGATCTGTCCGCCGGTGTCACCAGCGACAGTTGGATGTTTGAAGTGTTCGGCAAAAATCTGACCGACGAACGTGCGCAGATTTCGGGCAATTTCGTGAATGATCGTGCACGTATCACCGTGAACCGTCCGCTGACAATTGGTGCGCGTGTTTCCTGGAACTACTAAAACGTGTAGGCTGTGCTGGTGAAGCATTTGCCCGCCAGAGCCGACATATTAAAGGCGGCGCGTTCCGATATGGAGCGCGCCGCCTTTGCTGCGGCGATGGACAGATTGTCGCCATTGCTGGCCGATGATCCCGACGCGGCCGATGCGATGTATATGTTCGCGGTGTGCCAGCGGTATCAGCGTGATCTTGCCGGCGCGCTGGAGACACTCGGCAAGCTGAAATCAGCGCAGCCCGAATTTGGCCGCGCGTTTCAGGAAGAGGGCCATGTCCACCGTGATAGCGGCGATGTCCCCCGCGCGATCAAGGCATACCGGCGAGCAGTCCGGTTCAATCCCGCGCTGGAAATGAGCTGGCGCGAGTTGCATATATTGCTGAACCAGGCCGAATTGCCGGGTGAGGCGGCGGAAGCGTTGGCACAGGCGGAGCGGCTGTCCGATATGCCGCGGGAACTGGTGATCGTCACGAATTTGATCCACGAGGGAAAGACCGCGCAGGCCGAAAAGCTGTGCCGCAAATTTATGCAGGTTAATCCCAAAAATGTTGAAGGGATGCGGCTTCTGGCCGACATTGCATCGCGGCTTGGCATATTGGAAGACGCCGATTTCTTGCTGGAGACAGCAACCGCATTTCAACCCGAAAATGTTCAGCTGCGGCTCGATTATATTCAGCTGTTGCGCAAGCGGCAGAAATTTTCTGACGCGTTGGAACAGGCAAAGAAGCTGCTTGAAAGCGCACCGGAAAATCCGCTGTTCCAATCGCATTATGCGGTCGAGTTGATGCAAACCGGCGATTACGAGGCGGCGCTGTCGCTGTTTGATCAAATCCTTGAAAAACTGCCGGCAGACCCCGCCACGCTAACTTCGCGGGGGCATGCGCTGAAAACTTATGGCCGGCAGGATGATGCCATCGCGTCATACCGCGCGGCAACTGCGGCACGCGCCGATCAGGGCGATGCATGGTATGCGCTTGCGAATTTGAAAACCTATCGGTTCACGCAGGAAGAGCGCGATAAAATGCAGGCACAGGAAACCTCACCTGACCTTGCATTCATGGACAAGGTTCATCTGTGTTTCGCGCTTGGCAAGGCGTTTGAAGATGCGGGGGAGTTTGACGAAAGCTTCGTATATTATGATCGCGGCAATGCTTTGAAACGCGCGCAATCGCGCTATGATGCAGAGCAGATGACCGATGAGCTGACATCCATCGCATCGGCTGCAACGCCGGAATTATTCGCGCGGTTTGACGGTGCGGGTAATGATGCGCCCGATCCGATTTTCATATTGGGATTGCCGCGCGCGGGATCGACGCTGCTTGAACAGATACTAGCGTCGCATAGCAAGGTGGAAGGCACGATGGAATTGCCCAACATCCTGTCGCTCGCCCATCAACTTCGCAGCGGGCAAATCGGCAAAACCGATGCGCGCTATCCTGCCAATCTGCACGATCTGACCGCAGAGGATTATCGGCATTTTGGCGATGAATTCATGGAGAATACACGCGTGCACAGATCGGGCGCGCCTTTCTTCATTGACAAGATGCCGAATAATTTTCGCCATATCGGCCTCATCCATCTTATGCTGCCGAATGCAAAGATTATCGATGCGCGGCGTGATGCGATGGCTTGCTGCTTTTCAGGCTTTAAACAGTTATTTGCCGAAGGGCAGGAATTTACCTACGGGCTGGAACAGATCGGGCGATATTATCGCGACTATACCACACTCATGGATCATTGGAACGCAGTGCTGCCGGGCAGGATTTTGCGCGTGCGGCATGAAGACGTGCTGGGCGATCTTGACGGTCAGGTCCGGCGCATGCTCGATTGGATCGGCCTTCCTTTTGAACAGGCATGCATTGATTATCATGAAACCAAACGGGCTGTTCGCACCGCAAGTTCCGAACAGGTGCGGCAACCGATTTTCAAAACGTCGATGGAACAATGGCGCAATTTCGAACGCCATCTGGCCCCATTGACCAAGGCACTTGGCCCCGATCTGGCTCCGCCTGCAACCACACAGAAATGAGAGACAGTATGACCGAGGCAAAGAACAGCAATCTGGCGCCGCCTGTCGTCAATCTTGATATCAACCGTGCAGAAGGCGGTTATTATGAAGGCTTTAATCTCATGGTCACGATACCCGCCAAGGTTATTGTGACGTTGCTGATCGGATGGGTTATACTTTTTCCCGGCTTCGCATCGGAAATGCTGGAGCTGGCAAACAGGACGATCATTCGCGAATTTGCCGGTTGGTATGTCTATCTGGTTGCCTTCATCATGCTGGTGGTATTCCTGCTGGCGGTAATCCCGCAATCGGGCAAATTACGTTTGGGAATGCCGGACGAGCAGCCGGAATTTTCTCGTTTCTCCTGGTTCGCGATGCTATTCGGGGCGGGCATCGGCATCGGCATGCTTACCTATTCGACCGGCGAGCCGCTGGCGCATTTTGCCAACAATCCCGATATCATCCGGGGCAGTGTGGAAGCCGCCAGCGCTCAGGCGGTTGGCCCTGCTTATATGTACACATTCATGCATTGGGGGTTTGCCGCATGGGCATCCTATGCGCTTGTCGGGTTGGGTATCGGCTATGTCGTGTATCGCCGCAGCTTGCCGCTCACAATCCGGTCCTCGCTCGTCCCGCTTTTCGGCAAGATGCTGTCAGGGCCAACCGGGCATATCGTGGACGCGGTTGCAGTGGTCGCAACAATACTGGGCGTCGCTGTCACAATGGGGCTGGGGGTTGAACAGTTCATTGTCGGGCTGCACAGATTGGGGGCTGGCGAATGGCTTGTGGAATCCGATGGCACGTCATCGACAGCAGCGATCATCATCGCGCTTGTCCTGCTGGTCGGTGCATCAACATGGTCTGCATTGTCGGGCGTCGGGCGCGGGATCAAATGGCTTTCCAATCTGAATATGGGGCTGTCACTGCTGATGCTTGCGGTGTTTCTAATCTTCGGGTCTGGATTGTATGCGATGACATTGCTGGGGCAGGGGCTGGTAGATTATATCGTCAATCTGCCGGCGAACAGCCTGACTATTTTTGACGAAAATGCCGGGCCGATGCAGGCGGAAATGTTTCAGTGGCAGCTGGATTGGTCGGTGTTTTACTGGGCATGGTGGATCGCCTTTGCGCCCTTCGTTGGCATGTTTATCGCGCGGGTTTCGCGCGGGCGCACGATCCGGGAATATATAGTCGGCGTCGTGCTGGTGCCCTCGCTAATGTGTTTTTTATGGATGACGATCGTGGGCGGAACAGCGATTGATCTGGAACTGTCGGGCGCAGCAGATGGCGCAATTCTGAATGCCGGATTATCGGATCAGCTGTTTGCCACGCTTGACGTGATGTTCAGCCCGGTGATGACGTTCCTGCTGTCTGCAGTCGTCGTCGTCCTGCTGATGACATATCTGATTACATCGACAGACAGCGCAATTTTGATTGTGAACACAATCAATGGAGCGGGCGAGGATGATACCAATCGGAACAGGCATATCATTTTTTGGGGCGCGGCGCTGGCGCTGGTGGTCGGCAGCATGCTCATCCTTGGCGGAATAGATGCCATTCGCATCACTATGATAATCGGCGCGTTGCCGTTTTCGGCTGTCGTCATCCTGATGGCATTATCGATTATTAAAGCAGTAATTTACGATATCATCCGCAAGCGGCAAGGCGTGCAAACGCATGCGCAGCCTGCACCAGCAGAATAATCGTAAATAACGGATCGGAACGCGGCAAACTTTGCTGGCCGATATGTTTATCAGTCGAAAAACGCGGCCCGGATGTGATCGGATATTTCGACACCTGTGACATGCGCGCGCTGCAATATTATCCAGTAATATCGGTAGCTCGCCCGGTCATATAATTCTTGCTTATACTGGATCGGCCCCCAGTCTTTGGCCTGCGCGGCCAGCAATATTTCGCCCGCATCGGCAGCCTCGCTTAAATCAGGACGCATGGCCCGAACGATTGGTTCGATCTGGGCAGGGTAGATGCTCCACATACGCAGAAAGCCGAAATCATCGCGCGCGCGGCAAGCGTCGTCATACACCACGTCCTGATCCTTCAAATTCAGACATACGCTATGTGCCGGGACCACACCATTGGCGAGTGCGGCCGCAGTGATTTCAGCTTTCGCCCGCACGATCAGGCGATGTTCAAACTGCCCAGGGCTGCGCATCGCCGAGGCCGGGATTGCGCCATGATGTGCGCTGACGAAATCCATCTGGCCAAAATCAACGACGTTCACGCTGTCATTAGCGGCAATTTCCCAAACATCGCGCAATGCGCCGTGCGTTTCAACCAACACATGCAGTGGCAATGATTTCGCTATTCCGCAGCGTTCGCAGGCCGATGCGATATAGTCACTCACATCATTCAACTGCGCAGCTGAGGTGATTTTAGGAACGGTGATGTAAGCCAATTGCGCGCCGCAGCCAGCTATAATAATATCGACATCCTGCCTCCAGTCCGCATGCTCTGGATCGTGAATGCGAATGCCGACTTGGCCAAATCTGTTCGCTGCCGAAGATACCATCCGCGCCGCCATTTCGGCATGGGACTGTTCCCGGCCAGCAGCTGCGCCATCCTCCAGGTCGCAGGTAATATCAAATACCGGACCGAGTTTGTGCTGGAGTTCCAGAGCTTTGGTAATCAGTTTCTCGCTGCCTGCAAAATGTTCGCAAGCAGGGATAACCGGAAGTGATTTTTCACCGCTGTAAAGCGCCGCCGACGGGTGTAATCTGTCTGTCATAGCCTCCATCCTTGGCAAAGACGGCATTACAGCTCAAGCGAAATACGCCGTGCGAAATTGCGGGTTTTTCCGGTTATGTTGATGGCACTGCGATTGCTGTCTTCAACACCAGCTTTCATCGCTGCATCACAGCAGCGATGAACCAATAGGAGGACTTCGTGGTTTACCAAGTATTTGTGATCTTGGTCCACATTCACACCGCTCCAGTTTTCATGTCAATCGCGCGGCAGCGGCTGCCGTCTCGTCAGGCTTTTTGTATTTCGCTATGCGATTTCAAAACCTTGTCTCCGTCTTCCTGCTCGATATAGTAAGCAGGGCAATCATCATCCGCGTCGCGGGTGACTTCGGTGCCTTTGATCTTACGCGTAACTTTGGCGGTATACACCTTGGTAATCTCGCCTGTGGCGGTTCCGCTGCCCCAATCCCATTTCACTTTGGTGCCTTGGCTATATGTGCTCATGTCACGCCTCGGTTTCCTCTGCAGCAATATCTTGAGCAATGATCTGCTCAATCTCGTCGAGCGGATGATTGGTCAGATTTTTCGCGATCTCGCCGCGCAGTTTATTCGTTACTTCGAGGTGCAGATGCTGCCGAAGTTCGCCCATAGTATTCGGCGTCGCAGCGATAATCAGGTCATCGAAATCGCCCGTATGCGCCCGCTTGTACAAAAGGTCGCCAAGCTCGGCAGCAAAACGATCCTTGGCAAGCTCATGCCAGTCGGTATCGTCTACCGCGCTTTTATGCCCGTTGCCATCGGACATACGCCCGCGCCGGTTTGCCGCCTGCTCACGCGTAGGGGGGTTGTCTTGCGTTTTCTTTTTCTCGACCTGCAAATTGGGATATTCGCTATCCCCTTCGTTGCGCAGAAACAGTGCTTTTTCGCCGTCAGCAACAAGCACGAGTGCATCATGTGGAATAGACATATGGAAACAGCTCCTCGTCTTTAAAAAAAAGGGAAAAAAAAGGCCAGCAGCGTTAGATCGCTGCCGGCCTTTTTCTGTATTATATTACTCGGCGTCTGCGTCGCTGGGCATGGTCACGTCAACGTCGGGAACTTCGACAACCTTTTTCTCGGTACCCACGTCAATGTCTGCTGTATCGACATCTATTTCAGGAAGCGCACCAGCGTCTCCGGATACGTCGACATCCATCTCAGGCAGTTCGCCCTCTTCTTCAACATTGGCCGAACATGCTGACAGGGCAAATGCCGCTGCGATACCGGTAACGATTGATAGCTTCTTCATAGTAAACTCCATCTGGTTGGTTCAAACATGTAAACGCCTATTGCACGGTTTGGTTCCATTTCATCCTGCTAAATGACGACTTCTGCCTCTTTCGGTAACGGGAATGTAATCAGGCAAGTCAGGCCGTCGTCAAGCCATTGCCGGTCAATTTCCCCGTTCAGATTGCTAACCACGCTATGTTCGATGAGCGAGGATCCAAACCCGGCCGTGCCCGTCGGCCTTTCCGATGCCAGGCCCCCGGTTTCTCGCCAGACGAGCGATACTTGTTCCGAATTTTCCTGCCCGCTGACTGACCATTCAATTTCGACATGCCCATCAGCTGCCGCCAAAGCCCCGTATTTTGCGGCGTTCGTGGCCAGCTCGTTAAAGATCAGCGATAGCGATACCATGGCATTTTCCGGGATGATAATATCCGGGCCGTTGCGCGCTATGCGAGGATAGGTCTCGCAAAGATCGCGGATCAATGCGCTTAATGAACCCGTGACAAAATTTGTGTCGAGCAGTATTTGCTGGGCCCGGTTCAATGCGCTTAGGCGCCCGCTGATCTTCTCAACATAATCGTCGATCGAAGTGGCAGAGCCTTTCGTCAAATTCATTATAGACTGCAAAGTGGCGAACAGATTTCGCAGCCGGTGGTGCAATTCGCGCGTATGCAGGCGCAAGCGTTTTTCCTGCGAAATCTGGTCCGTTATATCCCGGCTGAGGCCGGACAGAAAGCGGGTGTCATCAACTTCGTAATAATCACCCATACCATGGACCCATTTTGTCCTGCCTTCCGGCGTTTTAATACGGAACGATGAATCATATCCCTGATTGGGCGCAGACGCGGCAGCTATTGCCGCCTTGGCATCTTCCAGATCATCAGGATGCACTTTACTGAATGTTCGCGGCATTGTCGAAATTTCGTCTTCCGAATATCCGCCCCAAACTTGTGAGAATGCGCCGGTCCAGGAGATTTCGTCGGTATCCAGATTGGCAATAAAGCCAGCAGTCCCGCTCAGCGCCATGCTGCGTTCCAGCTGCCGTTTGTCAAAATCCGCCTCGCGTTTTTCCGCGGCCCGCACCGCAACCTCCCGGCGCAATTCCAGCTGCTTCACCACGATTTCCGACAGCGATTGCATATGTTCAATATTCGTTTGATCAAATTCATTGCGCGGTTCGCTGCTCGCTATCCAAAATGTTCCAACGACATCGCCCTGCGGAGATTTCAGCGGCATGCCAGCGTGGAAACGTATGTGCGGCTTTCCGGTTACCAGGGGATTATCCGCAAACCGCGGATCCGTTGCGGCATCAGCGACATGCAGGATACCGCCATGCTCGATGATATGCGCGCTGAATGAGGTATCGGCATCAATTATCCGATCGCTGATCCCTGTAACAGACTGAAACCAGGGCTGCTTTCCTTCGATCAACGAGACGCAGGCGATGTCGGCTTCGAACAAACTCGCGCTGAGCGACGTTAGCTTGTCGAGTATCGCTTCAGGCGCGCCATTAGGTGCATAGCGGGTTTTAAGAGAGGTGAAATTACCAGCCATATCTTCCATTATCCCCTAGTGAATGAGCGCAAGCGCATATCTGCCCTGCATACCTATACATAATGCCGATAAGCGCAAAGCGATCCCGGACGTGCGAAAATTATCGGAACCATTAGCCAGCCAGGTCGTTGATATACCAACGCTAACCCACACACAAAAAGGTTACTCATCATGAGCAATACGGATAAATTATACGATCTTATCGAAGAACTTGATACCGCGATGCTCGTGACAGAAAACAGCGGTGAAATTCGCAGTCGCCCGATGAAGGGCAAGCTATACCGCGATGATGGCCAGATTTGGTTCCTTACCGAAAAGGGATCAAGCAAATTGATTGAAATGGCGCAGGACCGGTCTTGTAATCTCACTTATGCGTGCCCGGAAAAGCAGGCTTTCGTTTCGGTAAGCGGCAATGGCATTGAACGCCGTGACGCGGCGAAAATTGATGATTTGTGGGGACCATGGGCTGAGGCTTGGATGCAATGTCAAAAGGACGATCCAAAAGTTACAGCGATTTGCTTTACACCAACGACAGCAGAATATTGGGATTCGCCCAGTTCGACGATCCGGCAAAGCTGGGAGTTGGCAAAAGCGCATATCACTGACCAACAACCCGATCACGGCGAGCATGCGAAGGTCGACATGGTCTGAACCGCGCGGCATCGGTTTGGTGCTGGCCCAATTTGGATAACTGAATTTACAACGACACTGGAACCCGTTAACGAGCTGTGCGTAGAAGCAGCCTGTTAACGGGAGTATTATATGTCGACATCAGATCAGTTGCGGGCGCACCTTCCGTATTTGCGCCGCTATGCGCGGGCGCTTACAGGCAACCAGAAAAGCGGCGATGCTTTTGTGACAGCCACTCTGGAGGCAGCGATTACCGATCCGGAAAGTTTGAAATTATCGTCTGATGTCAGAGTATCGATCTACCAGATTTTCAGCAGCGTCTGGAAAGGCGCCAATGTCGAAATCGGTGACGGCACTAGCGATAGTGCGCAGGGGCATCTCAGCAAGATACCGCCGGTCAGCCGGCAAGTATTGCTGCTTACGGCCCTCGAAGGCTTTTCCCTTTCCAATGTTGCACAAATTGTCGGTATTGCGGACAGCGAAGCCGAAGATATGCTGGAAGTCGCCACCGCCGATATGGACCAGGAGTTAAAATCCGACGTTCTGATCATCGAAGATGACGCCCTTATATCAATGGAGTTATCGCAGATCGTCACCGATCTCGGGCACAATGTTTGCGGCACGGCTACGACGCATAAAGCTGCCGTCAAGGCCATGCAAGATTCGCAGCCGACGTTGGTGCTGGCAGACATTCAGCTCGCCGATGGAAGTTCGGGTATTGATGCGGTGAAAGAAATTTTGGAAGAGATTACAGTGCCGGTTATCTTCATCACTGCGTTTCCGGAACGGTTGCTCACCGGTGAAAGACCAGAGCCAACCTTTTTGATTACGAAGCCATTTCAGGAAATGTCGATCCGCGCTGCAATCAGCCAAGCCTTGTTCTTCGCACCAGCAAAAACCGACGCATAGATTCAGCCGCCGGATGATTGATACCATCCGGCTTTTTTCTTAACATTCGCAGCCATCTGGCAGCCAGGAATATTTCATGAAGAAAATTGACACCGAAGACGCCCGTCAGGGAACGCCGCGCAAAATGAGTAGGGAGACGCTCATGATCTCGCTGCCACTTGTCGTGATCGTAATGGGTATTCTTTTATATTTTTTCGCAACGTAGGGCGTATGCGGCGCGTGCGGTCAGGAGCCTATCCTGTCCACCGCGGCGATGATATTATCTAACGCAGTGCCCTCTTGCGTCCCTGCGGCTTCGGAAAGATCGCTGAAACGACCATCTTCTAAAATACCTTCGAGGGCGGTCCGCGCCCGTGAAACGCGGCTTTTCATCGTGCCAATTGCACAGCCTGCAATTTCAGCAGCGTCTTCATAGGAATAGCCACCGGCACCGACGAGAGTTACGGCCTCGCGCTGGTCTTCGGATAGCTCCATTAAAGCGCGTTGCAGGTCATTGAGATGCAAAGGATGCTGTTGCGGCGCTGGCGCGGACAGAATCCGCTCCGCTGCCAATTCGTTATATTCACCGGTAAATTTCTTGCGCCGCATATTGGAAAAGAACGTGTTGCGCAAGATTACAAAGGTCCATGCTTTCATCGATGTGCCAGCGATAAATTTGTCGCGCGCGGCCCATGCTTTTAGCAACGTATCCTGAACCAGATCGTCCGCCGTCTCCACATTGCCGGCAAGGCTTCTGCCAAAGGCACGTAGATGCGGGATTGTTTCGGCAAGTTCGTTTTTGAACTGCGTTGACGATAGTTTGGTATCGTCTTCAGTCATGCTTGCGGCCGGATATTTTGCCATCGGTATTGCCGATGAAACCACCGCTCTGTCCGTCACTGCCCTTGCGCGGGCTGGATTGGCAGTCAGCGGTATCAGCTTGGCCGCTGCCGCAATCATCATCGAACTGGTTCAACAGCTCGAGCATATTGTCTGGCAATGGCTCATCTAGCACATTTTTGTACATCGTTTTCAGGCCCAGACCCAATCGCTTTTGCATGTCCTTGTCACTCATATCTTACATTCATTTTTAAGCCCCATCTATCGACCAGAACTGAACCCTGAAATTTGGTTTTTTCATCCTTAGCTACGTCGCAATCCGCGTGTAATGCTATTAACTCGTTTCCCGCACGAAGGTTGCATTTACAACTTGTAATTCTGCCTGATCGTTTATTATTGCCGAATACGCTAGTTTCCTGTTTTTTCTTCAGCTGGCTTGCGCCACAGATAGCGGTATATGCCAAATACATTAATTCCAAGTAAAACAATGTTTTGTATGGCTAACGGATTGTTACCCTCCATCACAGAAGCGGCAATCCACACAACAGATGATACACAAAAGATAACAAAGCCGATGCCCGTCACCTTTGCGCCCGCGTTCAGAGCGACAAGCACCGCCGCCACCATTCCAGTAATGCTGGCGGTCCATCGCAATATATCCAACAATTCCACCTGTTATGCTCCTTGCCCGGGTTTGATAAGCTGCCGCAGATGCAAACTACGCGCCGTGGATCGAAATGTTCATTCGCTGAAAAATTTTCACCGATAAGGGAACCAAAAGCGAGGTTGTTCGTTTGCGCGGAATGAACAAACAAATCGATGCTTCAGTCAACACCGTAGAAATTTTGGTCAATCAACTACGCGCGATGGGTGAGGGGCTGGTGCAATCGCTGCCCAGTTTGGTGATTGCGTTGCTCGTCATTATCATCACATGGATCATCGCCCGCTTTGCGACCAAAATTGCGGATAAGCTGACGCAGAAAACGCATATGCGCGCGTCTTTGCAAGAGCTTGTCGAAACCGCGGTGCGCATCGGGATCTGGCTGATTGGCCTGTTGGTAGCATTGACGATATTGCTGCCTGATCTAACGCCATCCAGCCTGATCGCCGGGTTGGGCGTAGGCACCGTCGCCATCGGATTTGCATTTCAGGATATCTTCGAAAATTTTCTCGCTGGCATCTTGCTGATGGTGCGAGAGAAGATGCGTATCGGGGACTATATAAACTGCGAAGATATCGAGGGGCGCGTCGAGCAAATTTCGCTGCGTGAAACCCATATTCGTAGACTGTCCAACGAGTTAACGATCGTGCCCAATTCCATTCTGTTCAAAAACCCGGTCGAGATTCTGACCGACAAGGAACAGCGGCGGCATGAGGTGATCTGCGGTGTATCCTATGATACCGATCTGGACGAAGCAACCGATGTAATCCGCAAGGCACTGGAAAAATGCGAGATTGTGGATGCCAGCAAAGCAATAGATATTTTCGCATGCGAGTTTAATTCAAGCTCGGTTGATTTCCGCATACGTTGGTGGTCCGGGGCGCAGCAGCGCGACAAGCATGTCAGCCTGGATGCCGTGATCCGCGCTATTAAACGGGCGTTGGACGATGCGGGTATCGAAATTCCATTCCCGTACCGAACGCATACATTCAAGGAAGCCGTTCGGATGGAACGCGATGATATTACGGCGATTGACTGACGCGCAGCATTGATGACGGCTTCAAGCCGCTCGCTGCCGCTGATTTAGCACTATAACAAGCGATGGATAAGAATTGCCGCGCGCTGCATTGCCAGCATGCGGCGATTTTTCATGGCCGTCAGATCGTAGCTTTACATCGCCCGAATGCCGCGATGTTGCCGCGATAATAACGATGATTGTCAGGAGGGTTTTTGTGACGGCAAGAGCAAAGGGGGGGGAGGGAGGGTTACCGCTCAATTGCCGTCACATCCAACCTAACTGCCAATCCGGTTGTTGGTTCCCACCGCTGTGAATTATTTTGTAATAAAAATGGGCGGCAATATCTATTCGTCGAAAACAACCATCTTTTGGTCATTCAGGAACATTCTGTCGCCGAGTGACAATCCGATCGCGCGCGCCAGAAAGCATTGTTCGATATTGCGCTCTTCCCGCACCAGATCATCCGGCATATCAGCATGCGTTACGGCCGCAACCTCCTGCACGATAATCGGCCCTTCATCCGGATCAGCCGTTACATACAGCGCCATTCATGTAACGTCGCTAATAATAATAGGCGTGTTGCCCGGATGGGGCGGATGTTAGGCAGAGATATAGCTTTCACCAGATCGGATCCCGGTAATGAACAGTCAATCGCAGTGGCATTTTGCAAATGTGTGGGAGAATGTTGCAAAGACGGTGCCGGATGCTCCCGCTATCGTGACGGGCACAAAGCGGCTGACGTGGCGCGAATATGAGGCACGGGCCGCAAAGATCGCCAGTGTTTACGGCGCACATGGCCTGAAGGCAGGCGCAAAGATTTCGATCTATTCGTATAACAGCGCCGAATATCTGGAAGCACAGTTTGGCGCATTCAAGGCGCGGATGACGACCGTGAATGTCAATTACCGCTATCTGGAAACCGAACTCGCCCATGTTATCACTAACAGCGACAGCGAGGCTGTGGTGTATCAAGCCAGCTTTGCCCCGCGTCTTGCCGCGATCCGCGATCAACTGCCGATGGTGAAACTGTTTCTGGAAATCGACGACGGCAGCGGGGAACATCTGAACGGTGCGGTGAGATATGAAGATGCACTGGAAGCAGCAGAGCCAATGCCAGTGATAGAGCGATCACCCGATGATCTGTATCTGATGTATACCGGAGGGACGACCGGCCTGCCCAAAGGCGTGATGTATGATCACCGCACCCTGTGCGAAAATCTGTTATTCCGGTCGCTCAAAATGTTCCAGATTGATCCGCCCGAAAGCCATGATGATATACCGCACATCGTAAATATCATGAAGGGCGCCGGGCTGACCAGCAACGCCATGCCGGGATGCCCGTTAATGCATGGCACAGGAATGTGGATTGGCGTATTGATCCCGCATTCATTCGGCGGCTGCACAACTTTGTTCGACAATCGCAGCTTTGATCCTGATGTGATGCTGGGCATGATTGAAAAGGAAGGCGTGAAGGAAACCGTCATTGTCGGTGACGTATTCGCCAAGCCTTTGGTCAAGGCTATCGAAAATGCGAAAGCGCGCGGCAAGCCATATGATCTGTCCTCGCTCAAGGTGATCCACAGTTCAGGCGTAATGTGGTCGATGGAAAGCAAACAGGCGCTGCTTGATCATATCGAAGTGATGATCCTCGACAGTATCGGATCATCTGAGGGCACGATGGGAAGCTCTGTCATCACGCGCGAATCCATCAAGGGATATAAAACCGGGCAGTTCAATCGGCTGGAGACCACGAAGATATTTACCGAAGATGGCCGCGAAGTGCAGCCGGGTTCGGAGGAGACCGGCCTTGTTCATGCGGCAGGCATGGTGCCGCTGGGATATTACAAGGACGAAGCGAAAAGCGCCGCGACCTTCAAAACGATAGATGGCATCCGGTATTCGATACCGGGCGATTTTGCGAAAGTGGATGCGGACGGCAGCATCATTCTGCTGGGGCGCGGTTCGATGTGCATCAATAGCGGCGGCGAAAAAATCTATCCTGAAGAAGTAGAAGAAGTAATGAAGCAACATCCTGCGATCAACGATTGCCTGATCGTGGGTGTGCCCGACGAACGCTTCGGACAATCGGTGACGGCGGTATATTCGGTTAACGAAGGCGCAGCGGCAACAGGTGATGAACTAAAATTGCATGTCCGCGGATTGCTCGCGGATTACAAGGCACCGCGCAGTTATATTCCCGCGCCCGATGTGCCGCGCGTCGCAAACGGAAAGGCCGATTACAAAGCTGCGTTGAACATGGCGAAGCAGGCGCTGGGGATTAAGGATACCGCATGATGCCAAGCTGCGCTTATTTTTCGCATGGCTGAAAACAGGCAAAGACAGGCCGGCTATGCCAAGGGCGTGCCAATGGGCGGTGTATTGGACGCAGCCGGTGCGCCCGCGAACGGGGGCAACGCGCCGTGCTTTTTGGAGACTGCCGTTAAATCATGCGCCTTTGATTACGCAGGAGCGGGCATGTAGCTCGCCAATCTGGCATAAACCCGTTTGATCCAGCATCGCGATGCGCGGGCGGACTGATCAATTTACCAATGGAGTAAAGCGGCGCGGCGCTCTTTGATAGTTAGCGAGAGAAAGTTTCGCGGGAGAAGAGTGTGTCTGATTCGCAAACTGCCAGCTGTCCGCATAATTTGGCGGACGTCGATCTTTTCGCCCCCGGCGCGCAGCAGCATTGGTATGCCGCGTATGATATTCTGCATGCGGAGGCGCCGGTTATGCGGCTGCCCGGTGAAGGGTTGGCCCCCGGCAGCGATGCGTTCATTCTGACGAAGCATGAGGATATATCGCTCGTTGTCAAAAACTGGGAACGGTTTCCGCCTACGCTTTCGCTGCTGGTGGCGCAGATAGAGGCTGAGGGCAAATTGCCGCAGGAAATGCCCGATCTTGATGCGATGATTATCTCGATCTGTTCGCTGCGCCCCACGCCGGAACTGTGGCGCGCGCATCGGCAGGAACTTACCGATCCGTGGGTCGGCCCCGGTGCATCGCGGCATGCGGCGATGGTGACGGGCCATGTCGATCATTTGATCAATAGCTGGATTGAAGATGGCTCAGCCGATTTTGTTGCCGATTTCGCGCGCCCTCTGCCGCAACGCACGATGGCCTCTGTGCTGGGCTTTCCCATGGAAGATGTGCCGAAACTGGAGGCATGGGGCAATGCGCAGGTGATGTCCTATGTTCATGGCTGCGGACATAATAATATCCTGACACCGGAACAAACGCGCGAGAAATTCGAATTGCTTGGCGGCTTTGGCGAATATGTGCGCGAAAAGACCATGGAAAAACGCCGCGATCCGCAGGACGATATGATCTCCTTCCTGACGCAGGTGCATTACAAGGCGCTGGACCGCAAGCTGACCGATGAGGAAATCAACGGCATCGTATATGCGATGTTGATCGGCGGGCTGGAGACAACGCAATATGCCATCGCCGAACAGATGCAGCTGCTGATCGAACGGCCGGGCATGTTTGCGCAGCTTAAAAAAGATCGCAGTCTGATCCGCATTTTTATCGAAGAAGGCATGCGGCTGCGCGCGCCGACGCAAGGCCTGTCAACGCGGGTCACTTCGCAAGATGAGGTGTTTCAGGGCGTGACAGTGCCTGCCGGGTCTTCGCTTCATCTGCGCTGGGCAGCTGCGAATATTGATCCGGATGAATTTGAAAATCCGCTTGCGCTTTTGCTGGACCGGAAAGCTGCAACCCGGCATCTTGCCTTTTCCGCCGGCCCTCGTGTTTGTCCCGGCGCGGGGCTATCCCGGCTGGAACAGACGATCGCGTGGAGCCGGCTGCTCGATAGGATCGACGATGTGTCTTATGCCGGGGATAATGATTTTAAACGCCAGCCGGGCATCATGTTGGGCACCAATAAACTATTACTGAATTTCACTAAGGCCGCGTAATCAAACCGAACGGAGCATCCCATGGTAACATTGCTGACACATATCAAAATCAAACCGGGCAAGCTGGAAAAATGGGAAGGTATCATCGCCGATATGGTGAAGGAAACCTTCGCAACAGAAAAGGGCGTGAAGCGGTATGAATATTGGAAAGGGCAGGACGAGAACCTCTATTACTGCCTGTTGTCCTTTGAAGACAAATGGGCGTTCTACAATCACCAGATGTCCGATCATCATGAAAGCCACGATTTCGGCGATGTAATTGCGGACCTTCGGCTTGAATATGTTGATCCTGTCGAAGGCGCCAGCACCGAACTCGGCGCGACAAAAGACGTTCCGGTGACCGACGATATGGATGAGAATCGCAAGAAGGCGCAGGAATTATATCCGGTGGAAATTGCCGGTTGGTGGTCTGGCCGGAAATAGGATCTGCGCCGGGATCGCCCGGTTATTTTTCGCCAAAGTTGATAGGGTTGGGATCGAAATCTGCGACTGTGCGGAACGGGCGGATTATCGCTTTTGCTTCGCGCGATACCGGCTGCGTCCCATGCCGGGATGATGTGCTCACTTGACGAGCCACCTGTGTTCCATGGTATAGAACATAAAGTGAACAAAAGTGATTCTCTTGATTCTGCCCGTGCGGTTGCGGCGCTTTGTGATGCCGATGTTACTGACATTCGCGGCGGGCCTGCGCATATTCGCGCGCTTGCCGCTGAACTCGTCACGGCGACCGATCTGGCAACGGCGCAAGGGGCAAGCGATCGTGGCCTGTGCTTCCAGTTTGGCGCACAGCAAATTGATGATGCGCTGAATGGCGGTTTGCCTGTGGCGGCTTTGCATGAGGTGCAGGCGGCGGACGCGGGGCCAGGCGGCGGCACCTATGCCAACGCGTCGGCCTTTGTCCTGTTGATGGCGCTGCGTGCAGCGGCGGCATCCGAAGAAAGCGAAACGCCCGAAGCACCCAAAACAAAATCACCCATACTTTGGATCGGCGAGCGGCAACAGGGAAAGCGTCACGGCTGGCTTTATCCCCCCGGACTGCCCGAAATCGGAATTGATCCAGCGCGGATATTATATGCCAATGCGCCCGATATGCCTACGGCATTGCGGGTGGCGGCGGACGGTGTGCGCTCTGCTGCGCTCTCGGCGATTATCCTGTCGGCCAGCGGCGCACGGCCAAAGGGGCTTGACCTGACGGCGACACGGCGATTGTCGCTGTTCGCGCGCGAAAGCGGTGTGCCTGTCATGCTGCTGCGTGATCAGCCATCGGGCATGGCAAGTTCAGCCTGGAGCAGATGGGAGGTCGCCCCCGCGCCGTCACGCTCTTTGCCTGCAAACGCACCGGGGCAACCGGTATTCGATATAAAACTTACCCGCCATCGCGGCGGCAAGGAAGGGGCATCTGCCCTGTTGGAATGGAACCGTGAAACACAAAAATTTGAAGGTCATACTCGCGCTGTTCCTGCCATATCTGTCTTCGGAAAGGATATTGAAGCAACACGCAAACGCGCCTGATCTTGCAGGACAGCCCTTTGCCCTCACAGAAAATGTGAAAGGCGCATCGGTGATCGCGGCACTGGACCGGGAGGCATGCGCGCTTGGCCTGTCGGCGGGCATGAAACTCGCCGATGCCCGTGCGCTGGAACCTGATCTTGCGGTGTTCGATGCCGATCCGTTGGCAGATGCAAAGCTGCTGGAACATATGGCGATGCACTGCGAACGCTATACGCCCGCCGTGGCGATACGCGCGGCTGATCATAGGGGCGGGGCGCTGATCCTCGACATGCGCGGGGCCATGCATCTGTATGCAGGCAAAGCGGCATTGATGGATCTGATCGAAGCTGATTTCTATGCGCAGGGCTATACGCTGCGCCATGCTTTTGCGCCGACCGCCGATGCCGCATTTGCCTTGGCACGGCATGGTTTGAAGGCAGGTGCCGAGATGCAGTTGCCGGTGTCGGCGCTTGGTTTGGAAGAACGGCCTACGCAGGCGCTGGAGCGGGCGGGGCTGTATTCGGTTGGCGATCTGGCGCATCGCCCGCGCGCGCCGCTTGCTGCACGTTTCGGCGCGGATATGGTAACGCGGCTGGAACGCATATTGGGCGAGACGGATCAGATCGTCGATCCAATACGCAGCCAGACAGCGGTGCGCGTGGAGCGCCGCTTTGCCGAACCGATCGGCCATATTGACAGTGTGATGCAGGTGCTGGAGGAATTGTTTGGCGATGCCGCGGCTTTGCTGGAGGAGCGCAAGCAGGGTGCGCGCTTGATCACGATGCGCCTGTTCCGGAGCGATGGCCATATCGCGCCGCTACAGATTGAAACAGGCGCGCCGACGCGTGATGCCGCATTATTCAAACGGCTGCTCGCTGAACGGGTGGACAGCTTGAATGATCCGCTTGATCCCGGCTTTGGATATGATCTGCTGCGATTGTCGGTGCCGCTGACAGAAGATCTGTTCGCGCGGCAAATCACGCTGGACGGCGAACGGGATACAGACGCGGATGAGGCGGCTCTGCTTAGCCAGCTTTCCATTCGTCTGGGCCGCGAAAATCTGCACCGCTTTGCGCCTGCTGACAGCCATATTCCTGAACATGCGCTGTCGAGCCGCGCTGCGCTGGAACCCGCGCTTCCCTTCATATGGGAAGCCCCGCCGCGCGGCGAGCCGCCGCAGCGCCCACTATTTCTGTTTGATCCGCCGCAGCGTATTTCGGTCATGGCCGAGGTGCCCGATGGGCCGCCGCGCCGGTTTGTATGGAAACGGCAAACATATCTGGTGATCCGTGCAGAGGGGCCGGAGCGGATTGCCAGCGAATGGTGGCGCCGCCGTGAAGGCTACAAGACCGGCAAGGCCGGGCTGACGCGTGATTATTACCGGGTGGAGGATAGCGAGGGCCGCCGTTTCTGGCTGCTGCGCCGGGGCCTGTATGGGGCAGAGGCACGGCCGCCCGAATGGTATGTTCACGGAACATTTGCATGAGCGATCGGCCTGCCTTTGCAGAATTATGTGCCGCCACACATTTCAGTTTTCTGAAAGGTGCATCGCCGCCTGCTGATATGCTGCTGACTGCGATGCAGGCGGGATTGAATGCGATCGGCATTGCAGATGAAAACAGCGTCGCCGGGGTGGTGCGCGCGCATGCGGCGTTGCGCCAGATACGCGAAGAGGCGGCGGAGGAAGATGTCGATCTTGCGCCATTTAAATTGGTGGTGGGCGCGCGGCTTTGCTTTGCCGATGACACGCCCGATATTGTGGCGCATCCGCGTAACCGGCGCGGCTGGGGCCGGCTGACGCGGCTGTTATCGGTGGGCAATCTGCGCACGGAAAAAGGCGGCTGTATGCTATACGCCCGCGACCTGGATGAATTTGTCGATCAGGATATGGCGCTGATTGCGTTGCCCGCCGCCGCCGGTATTCTACGCCATCTGCAATCGCTTACCCCGCATATCTGGATTG